>Ga0115570_10001033_pt1 | contig 22616 bp, 32 predicted proteins | sample COGITO_mtgs_1205_3_FD_87294 | JGI IMG/M metagenome (GOLD analysis project Ga0115570, IMG submission 87294) | Pelagic marine microbial communities from North Sea - COGITO_mtgs_120524 | ecosystem: Environmental > Aquatic > Marine > Epipelagic | place: Germany:Helgoland, sampling site Kabeltonne... | reverse complement strand
GATGGTATGCCTCTAGGTATCTCTGGTACTTTCAACTTCATGCTTGTATTCCAAGCTGAGCACAACATCCTAATGCACCCATTCCACATGCTTGGTGTTGCTGGTGTATTCGGTGGTTCACTATTCTCAGCTATGCACGGTTCTCTAGTAACTTCATCTCTAATCCGTGAGACTACTGAGAACGAGTCAGCTAACTACGGTTACAAGTTCGGTCAAGAAGAAGAGACTTACAACATCGTTGCAGCTCACGGTTACTTCGGTCGTCTAATCTTCCAGTACGCTTCATTCAACAACTCACGTGCTCTTCACTTCTTCCTAGGTGCATGGCCAGTAGTTGGTATCTGGTTCACAGCAATGGGTGTAGCTACTATGGCATTCAACCTAAACGGTTTCAACTTCAACCAATCAGTTGTAGATTCACAAGGTCGTGTAATCAACACTTGGGCTGATATCCTAAACCGTTCAAACCTAGGTATGGAAGTTATGCACGAGCGTAACGCTCACAACTTCCCTCTAGATCTAGCAGCTGGTGAGTCTTTACCAGTAGCTCTAGTTGCTCCTGCAGTTGCAGCGTAATTAGTACTCCTAGAACTTAGTAAAAAACAGAGGTCTTTTAGACCTCTGTTTTTTTTTGCTTGTAAGAGTTAATTTATTATAAAGTATGATTTCCATACGACTATAGCAGTTAACATATTTTTTAAAAAATCTCAATAAACTAACCCTACGTATACTCTAATATATTTGTAATACTTTACTTTTAGATAGCGGGAAACGGATTTGAACCATTGACCTTCGGGTTATGAGCCCGACGAGCTACCAAACTGCTCTATCCCGCGATACAAGTTATACAATTTAAATTGTGCAATAAAATGTATAATTTGTCAATCTTTAATTCTTATACAAATATTTACTGTTTCAGAAATACCGACTTTTATTAGTCCTTATGCGAAATAGATTTTTACTCTTAGGTTAAGATTTTCCCTAATAAAGTGTTAGAATTTATAGTAATTAGTAAATTAATTTATTGTTACTAAATTATTGCAATTCCTTAAACAGATTGTAATGTAAATTTAAATATATAAACAAAATAGTAATGACAGCATCGTTTTTACCACCAATTTTAACACCAATTGTTACATTAGTATTCCCTGGTCTTATGTTTGCTTTATTTTTCGTTCTTATTGAGCAAGAAGAAGTAGCGTAAATTATTTTCAGGGTTTTCTTAACAAACTTTGTAAATACTAGTTTTTATATAGGTATAAACCCTCAGTATAATGGACATACAATCATCTTTAGATAATCTTATATTCTTAGTTTTATTGCTCACAACGATTGTTTATTGGGCAAGTCTAATTTATACAGATTTAAAACTTTTAACAAAAGTAAGCTTTGGTGGAATATTAACAGCTAATATATCCCTTTTCTACTTACTTAGTCTGCGCTGGTTAACTTATGGTTATTTTCCATTAAGTAACCTCTATGAATCCTTAATGTTTTTAGCTTGGGGTATTACATTTACAAGTGCAATACTTGAACAAAAAACGCGAACTTCCATAGTTGGTTCAATTAGTACTCCCATCTCACTTTTTGTTGTAGGCTTTGCTGGTTTATCCTTACCCGAAAGTATGCAGGCTCCATCTCCACTTGTTCCAGCACTTAAGTCGAATTGGCTAATGATGCACGTTACAGTAATGATGTTAAGTTACGCAAGTTTAATCGTGGGTTCATTACTTGGTATTCTTTTTCTTATTCTTACAACGGGAAAAAAAGAAGAGATTATTTTACAAGGAAACTCATACGGAAATTCATCCTCTAATAATAAGTTAGTAAGCACAGCTTTTTACAAGGAAGAGTCGTCTGAAGAGTATTCTAATCTTTTACTTGAAGACAGTAATCCTGTAGCTGTTGTAAAAGACAACCGTCTTAATTTACTTGAAAGCGTAGATAATCTAAGTTACCGAACTATAAGTTTTGGTTTTCCATTACTTACGATTGGTATTATTGCTGGTGCCGTTTGGGCAAACGAGGCTTGGGGCTCTTACTGGAGTTGGGATCCTAAAGAAACGTGGGCTTTAATTACTTGGTTAGTTTTCGCATCGTATTTGCACGCCCGAATTACAAAGTCATGGCAAGGACGAAAACCTGCTATTATTGCTTCTGTTGGTTTTATTGTTGTTTGGATTTGTTATTTAGGTGTAAATTTTTTAGGGAAAGGGTTACATACATATGGTCAGATTTTATAATACTCATATTTAGTAAATTGGGTTCAAGGAAGACCGAAATCGATTCCTTTACTTTAATGTAATCAGTGTTGATACTTTTCTACTGGCTAAAAAGGTTAATAAAATTAAGCTTTAATTAAGAACTTACCTATTATTAACCTTTTTAGGCTATACGATTTGTATCTTAGATGTAAAGTTGGCGACCTAACCCAATTGCCATAATCGCAGCAACTAACGCAATTGCCAGTGCAAGAAAAATACTAGAATCTGAAATCATGTATTAGTATCCATATTAAGGTTCATAATACAAATTATATGCTATTCTCTTAACCATTCGCCGTAAAAAAACGAATGTCCTTTAACTCCCTAATTTAAACCCATCCACAATTAGTCCATACACGATACCAATTTTAAAATTATTCAGTGAATCAAATACCGCGGCACCATTTTTTTTACCTTTAGTTTTTTTAATTATAAAATAATAAAATCGATTAAAACTTTCCGTAGTTGCTACTATTAAAGAAGCTCCAACTATGGCCCATTCATTAAATTCACCTAAACTTGTATCAATTATACTTGAGAATAAAAATCCACTAAATATACTAATTAAATTAAGAACCATTTAAATACAAATTATTATTCCATTTACTTATGTCCCAACTAGAAAGAATAGCGATTTTATAGCAAGAAAATTTATTTCTTTTTCTGACACTATATGTTTTGTCATGAATGTTTTTTTAAGAAAAATTTCTTTGTATGAATATTTAAATTTTTGTAAATATTTTTTAAACGCTTTGTATTCCACCGCGTCACCTTTTAAGTTAAAAGTTTCTTCGTTTTCTTTTTTAATTTCTTGTAATAGAGGCTGTAAAATATTATAAGCAATTTTCCGTATCGATTGTTTATTCAAAAGAAAAGAGAGGTTCTCTAAATAATATAAATTTATCAAAATTAGATTTGGATCCTGGCGGATATAAGGAAAACTATTTTTAATATTTAGTTCTTTAAATAATAAGCTATTAGGGATGAGAGCAATTAAACTACAAACTAATATATTTATTTCTATAGAACTCCAAGTGGATAAAGATCTTTTCATTATAATAGATAATTAAAGAATATATCTTTTTGTTTCATTTGTTTAAATAAACTAAGATAAGATATTTAGAGGTATATTTAAATTAAAACCCTAAAGATATTATCTTTAGGGTTTTAAAATTAATTAACCAAATGAGTTACTTATTTAAAGAACTTTCTAAGGAAAAATTAACCAATTTTTATACTACATTAGTAGTAAATCTTTCCACCACCCCATTTCTCATTAACAACCTTTGGCTGTAATAGGATGTGCCCTGCAATTGCAAACAGATCTTCATCTGTTAACGAACGCATTTTAGGGAAAATATCAGCACTCTTAATACTTGGGTGAAGTTCCGAAATCGAATCTAGCCCATCATACGTCATTGGGTCCTTGAAATATCCTACTAAACTAGTAACATTATCTCTAGCGGGCGTAGCTAAACTTAGTGACTCGGTATCTAAACCTACGTTAGGGTTGTTTTTAGTAAGGCCACCTACGTGACATGTACCACAAGCGTTGTTAAATAGACGCTTACCACGCTTTACCTGCTCAGGTGTAAGGACTACACTGTTACCTTTACCATCTAACGTTACAGTTCTCGTATCTTCATCTAATTCAAGTGCATTAACAGGTGCAACATTAAAATTAACGAAAAGAGTTGATAGAATACTTGCTACTAAAATCTTGTTTTTTAGCATTGTAATTATAAATTCTTAATTTTTGTTTATCAAATAGTAAATACAATAAATATATTAATTGTAATTATAGAGTACTCAACCAATTATTACCCATTGGGGTAACTATAAAATGCTAATTTAATTCTTACGTTTTTAGTAAGATTAAAACATAGAAATCAATACGTTTTCGATTTAATTTTAATTAGTCGAATGTATTTTTTCCAGTGAATTTAACATTAACAGGTTGGGGATTTTTTCCAATAGAGTGCCCAATATTACCAACACCAATACGACCTTGGTTTAACTTCTCAGGAAATACTCCATCTTTTGGATGTAAATATTGAACTTCACTGTTAGGAAAAATTCGGTAAATCTTATAATCACTAATTTTAAAAAGTGTTCTTAGCTGTGTTCCAAGCGCAAGACATTGCTCTTTTTTTGCTAAATATAAAAGATTTTCACCACTTTGCATTAATGCAGCCCCACTTGTGGGCATTTCGAATATCTGCTCTTTTTTACTTGTCCAAGTAATAGCGTATTTTTCTTCAGTTTCGGCTGCTCTTAGCCAACCACCAGTACTACCACCAAATGTTGGCGAAGGAATTTGTAAGTTTAATATGTCTGTCATAGTTTTTAATACAATTATTCAAGCCCAATATAATTAGGTTTCGATGTAACAAAAATTATAATTTTGGTGATTTTATTATATATTAATTTACCAAAAAAAACAGTTTCTTTTTTTATTAAAGATAAAAAGAAATATTTAGTATAGAAAATTAAGTTTAATTAACACAAACTTCAACAAGAAATATACTTGCTAACCGTAAAACAAATAGATTGGGCCGAGTTGGATTTGAACCAACGTAAGCTATGCTAACGGATTTACAATCCGTCCCCATTAACCACTCGGGCATCGACCCTATATAAACAATATATTAGCACGGTTTGTTATTTTAGACAAATTCAAATTTGTAACTTTTTATTAAAAAGAATTAGTAGACAATTTTTAAATTGTCTACTAATTCTTTTTTAAATTCATGGTCTTATGAATTAATTTTTATTTCTCAGCTGAAAAATCTGTATCAATAGCATCTTCATTACTAGCAGTTTGCGTGCCTTCAGCATTAGCAGTTTGCATACTAGTATATTGTGCCATTAAATCTTTCATTGCAGCATAATCTTCTTTTGCAATAGCTGCTTCAAGATCAGATACTAAACCTTGTATTTTTGTTTTATCAGCTTCTGGGATGTCACTATTTTCTTCTAAAGATTTTTTTGCTTGATAACAAATTGTTTCAGATTGATTCTTTACTTCAATTTGTTCAATTTTTGTTTTATCCGTTGCAGCATTTGCTTCCGCATCTTTTACCATACGCTCAACTTCATCCTTTGGTAAAGTTGAAGCACCAGAGATCGTAATAGACTGCATCTTATTTGTAGCTTTATCTTTTGCTGTAACTGATAGGATACCATTAGCATCAATATCAAAAGTCACTTCAATTTGTGGCACACCTCTTGCAGCAGGAGCGATACCATCTAGTCTAAACGTACCTAAGCTCTTATTATCTTTAGCTAATTCACGTTCACCTTGTAGAACATGTATTTCAACATTCGGTTGATTGTCGACAGCTGTTGAAAAAGTCTCCGATTTCTTTGTTGGAATAATAGTATTTCGTGGTGTAATTTTAGTAGTTACACCACCTAAAGTTTCTACACCTAGGGATAAAGGTGTAACATCTAAAAGTAAAATATCTTTAACTTCACCGCCTAGTACACCAGCTTGTACAGCCGCACCAACAGCAACAACCTCATCAGGGTTTACAGTTTGGTTCGGTGTTTTTCCTAAAATTTTCTCAACAATTTGTTGTACAGCTGGAATTCGTGTTGAACCACCTACAAGAACGTTTTGATCAATTGCTTCTGGCGTTAATTCAGAATCTTTTAATGAAACTTCAATTGGTGTTCGGCAACGATTAATTAGATCTGAGCATAATTCTTCAAAACTTGCTCGAGTCAATTCTTTTTCTAGATGTTTCGGACCTTCCGGTGTTACTGAAATAAAGGGTAAATTAATTGAACTTTGTGTAAGAGTTGATAATTCAATTTTTGCCTTTTCCGCAGCTTCTGTTAAACGTTGTAATGCTTGACTATCTTGCGTTAAATCGATACCTTCTTGGTTCTTAAATTCTTTAACAAGCCACTGTACAATTTTTTCATCAAAATCATCACCACCTAAATGAGTATCACCAGATGTAGCTAAAACCTCAAAAACTCCATCTCCAACTTCAAGAATAGAAACATCAAAAGTACCACCACCTAGATCGAAAACTAGAATTGTTTCGTTATCTTTTTTGTCTAAACCATATGATAGTGATGCTGCTGTTGGCTCATTAATGATCCTCAAAACTTCTAAACCGGCAATTTTTCCCGCGTCTTTAGTAGCTTGTCTCTGCGAATCATTAAAATAAGCAGGAACTGTAATCACGGCTTGCTTAACTGTTTCACCTAGATACTTTGACGCATCATCGGCTAATTTTCTTAACACTTGAGCAGAAATTTCTTCAGCAGCAAATTGCTTACTTAAAGCTGGACAATCCAGTTTAATAATATCTTCCGTCTGAATTACTTTATAAGAAACCTGACGAAGCTCTTCATTTACTTCACTAGTTTTGCGGCCTATGAAACGTTTAACTGAATAAAAAGTGTTCTCGGGGTTTATAACTGCTTGACGTTTAGCAATTTGACCAACAAGAAGATCACCTTTTTTTGTGTAAGCTACCACTGATGGCGTTGTACGCTGGCCTTCAGCATTTGTTATAACTTCTGGCTTACCACCCTCCATTACTGCAACAACAGAATTTGTTGTTCCAAGATCAATACCAATAACTTTAACCATTTACTAGATTATCGATTTTATATATTTATATCTATTACTCTAATTTAAGTATAGAACTTTATTCTGCAGATATAAAAGGTGTATTTACCGTAGCGATTCGATAAAAAAAACACTCCCCGACTTATATTTAAAGTAGCTTTATAATAGTAGACAAAAAGCGTCTATTTCCTTTATACTGCTTATATATATAAGGGTAATATTGTACTTTATATAATATATAATTTTTTATAAATTGCATTGTTTTGAGTCCATTCTAAAAATTTATATTTATTTTTATGCAAGTCGGATTATTCGCAAAGAAAGTGGGTATGACTCAAGTTTTTGATGAGTCTGGTACTATTTTTCCTGTGACTATTTTAAAAGCTGGTGTTTGTAAAATTAGTCAAATTAAAAGCATGACAACTGATGGCTATAACGCTGTCCAAATTGCCTACGAGGAAAAAAAACTAGATAAATTAAATAAATCAACAAGAGGTCACTTAAAAAAGATCGGTGATCAAGGATTCAATTCCTTTGGAGAATTTCGTGTTGGGGACCCTACTGAATTTAAGTTAGGTCAAACTTTAAATGTCGGCACATTTGCTAAAGGTCAAAAAATTCGCGTAACTGGAAAAAGTATTGGTAAAGGATTTGCGGGTAACCAAAAACGACACAATTTTAGTCGAGGTCCTATGACACATGGTTCAAAGAACCACAGATTACCTGGTAGTATTGGAGCCGGTAGTACACCAGGGCGTGTTTATCCAGGAAAGAAAATGGCTGGTCGAATGGGTGGTCAAAACGTCACTCTAAAGAATACAGAAATTCTTTATGTTAATACAGAAGAGAACATTTTAGTTGTTAAAGGTTCTGTACCAGGCAAGAAAAATACCTTATTAAAAATTCAACCAACGAAGGTAGTTTAAAAGATTAGTTTACAATAGAATTTTTATGTCCTACATTCAACCTAATCAAAGAGATTTACTTGGTATTATCAAGTATCCGCTCTTAACAGAAAAAACAATCAAGTTAATTGAACAAAACCAATATAGCTTTGCAGTTGATCCCAAGGCAACTAAAACGGCTGTTAAGTCGGCTGTTGAGCAATTATTCGATGTAAAAGTAATTTCGGTAAACACTTCTTTATTACCATTACGTAAACGTAGAGTAGGAAAATTTATTGGAACAAAAGCTCGCTATAAAAGAGCTATAGTTAAGCTCGCTGCCGAAAGTTCAATAACTTTATTTGAAGAAGAGTAGAAAAATAAAGGCTCGAACATAAGAATACGAGAAAAAATAATAGACGTTAAAAAATCGGAAATTAAGAAATATGGCAATTCGTCTGTATAGGGCTTATAGCCCAGGCACCCGTTCTAAATCTGTTTCATACTTTGATGATTTAACCAAAGTAAAACCAGAAAGAAGTTTGACGTTCGGTAAAAGAGCTTGCAGTGGACGAAATAATCGTGGTGTTATTACGGTAAAAGGTCGCGGAGGTGGACATAAACGAAAATATCGTATTATAGACTTCCAGCGAAAATCTAATCTGTTAGCTACCGTATCTACTATTGAATACGATCCGAACCGAAATGCAAGAATAGCATTATTACAATATAATGACGGCTCAAAAAAATATATTTTAGCACCTCGTTCACTACGTGTTGGGATGTCTATTTCTTCGGGATCAACTGTCCCTATTGAAATTGGAAATTCTATGCCGCTAGAATTTATCCCTTTAGGAAGTATTATACACAACGTAGAATTAACTCTAGGTAAAGGTGGTCAAATTGCGCGCGCTGCAGGTACTTACGCCCAGCTTATTGCTAAAGAAGGAGACTTTGTAACTTTAAAGCTCCCATCAAATGAAGTTCGTTTAGTTAATAAAAAATGTTACGCTACTTTAGGTCAAGTTGGTAATGTGGATAGTATTAACATTACACTTGGAAAAGCAGGGCGAAGTCGCTGGCTTGGAAAAAAACCAAAAGTCCGTGGTGTAGTTAAAAACCCTATTGATCACCCACATGGTGGAGGAGAAGGTCGTTCTCCAATCGGTAGAGCAAAACCAGTAACACCTTGGGGTAAACCGGCTTTAGGAATTAAAACCCGTAAGCAAACAAAAGCAAGTAGTAAATATATTTTACGCTCACGTCGTTAAGAATAAAATTTTACGACAGATAAATTATAACTTTTTAGTAATTAAAAATGGCACGTTCCTTAAAGAAAGGGCCTTTTGTAGCTTCGCACGTATTTGAGCGAGTTGAGCAAATGAATGCTAGTGGTAAAAAAGATGTTATTAAGACGTGGTCACGTGCAACAACAATTTTACCCAATATGATTGGCCATACCTTCGCAGTATACAATGGGCATCAACATCTTCCTGTTTTTGTATCTGATCAAATGATTGGTCACAAATTAGGAGAATTTGCCCCATCAAGAACTTTTCGTTCACACGTAAAAAAAGATAAGAAAGGAAAACGCTAGTTGATATTTATGAATAGTAACTCTGTACAAAGAAAAGAAGTACGAGCGGTTTCGAAATTCGTTAGGATGTCGCCGAGTAAAATTCGTCGTGTACTTAGACAAATCCAAGGAAAAACATACCCGGAGGCTTTACTCCTTTTAGAGTTTATGCCGTACGCGTCTTGTGCCCCAATTATCAAAGTTTTGCGCTCTGCAACAGCAAATGGGCGAAATAACTTTGGGTTCGATGAAACAAAATTAACGGTAAAGTCGGCATTTGCTGATCAAGGCCCTACAATGAAGCGCTTTCGTCCAAGAGCACAAGGTCGAGCTTATCGAATTTTAAAAGCTACATCGCACATAACAATTGTTATGGAAAGTTAAAAATTTAAAAATTAATTACAAGGATATAGTTCGTGGGACAAAAAACACATCCAACCGGTCTTAGGATTGGTATTAATAAAACACATAGTTCAACATGGTTTGCTAACTATGGTGCTTATAGTGAAGTTCTAAAAGAAGACTATAAAATACGAACTTTTTTCGAAAAAGAGTTCGAAGCTATTTATAGTAAAGCTGGGATTACGAAATTAGAAATTTTGAGAAAAGTAAACCAGCTTGAGTTATTGGTTCATGCTGCAAGGCCAAAAGCTATCGCAGGTGAGAATGAGCAAAGCAGTATCATTAATAACTTTAGAGATAGTCTTAAATCTCTCGTTGGTAATTCAAAGCAAATCCGTATAAAAGTTTGCCAAATTACGAAGAGTGAAAATGAGAGTCTATTAGTAGCACGTTCAATCGGTGATCAACTGGAAAAGCGTGTTGCATTTCGAAAAGCTATTCGCCAGACAACACAAATGCTACAGAAAAGTGGTGTTAAAGGATTTAAAATCCAGGTTGCTGGGCGTCTTAATGGTGCAGAAATTGCACGAGCTGAATGGGCTCGAGAAGGCCGAGTGCCTCTTCAAACTCTTCGAGCCGATATTAGTTATGCAACACACCGCGCAAATACAATATACGGTGTCTTAGGCATTAAAGTTTGGATATTTAATAAAGAAGTTTTTTAATTAAGTTTTGGATAAGTAAAAGTTTATGTTACTTCCTAAGAGAACAAAATTTCGCCGCCAACATCGTGGACGATTTAAAGGTGTTTCAAAAGCAAACACGATTGTTTTTGGTGAATACGGTCTTCAGGCGTTAGAGCCTGTTTGGTTAACATCAAGACAAATAGAAGCCACTCGACGTAGTCTTACTAGATATGTTCGTCGTACAGGGAAAATTTGGATTCGTGTTTTTCCTGATAAACCAATTACTGAAAGAGCTGCAGAATCACGAATGGGTTCCGGAAAAGGTACAGTTGCGTATTGGGTAGCTGTAGTAAAGCCAGGTGCTGTTCTTTTTGAAATCAATGGTTTAAGCCAAGAAATGGCTTACAAAGTTTTAAAGTTAGCTTCATACAAGCTTCCGATAAAAACAAAAATCTTAGAACGCGCATAAGTTACTTAATATAGCGACGTTTTAATATATATAAACTATATTTTTTTAAAAGACCAATTATGGCCGTAAAAGAAAGAATTGGAATTGTCGTTAGCGATAAAATGAATAGTACTCGAATTGTTGCTGTTAATGATCGAGTTTTACATAAAAGGTACAAAAAGGTTATCACGGTAACAAAACGTTATGCTGTTCATGATTCGGAATCATCAGCTTCAATTGGTGATCAAGTTCGTATTCGTGAAACTCGTCCCATTAGTAAAACAAAAAATTGGGTCTTAACTAGTATTTTAAGAAAGTCATCAACATAAAAAAATGATACAACCGCAAACTTGTCTAAGAGTAGCAGATAATAGTGGTGCTAAGAAATTAATGTGTATCCGAATTCTTGGAAGTAACCGGAGATATGGGCATGTTGGAGATGTAATAATAGGTGTTGTTAAAGATGCAACACCGAACCTTGCTGTAAAGCGTTCAGACGTTGTTCGAGCTGTTATCGTTCGTACAAAACAATCAGCACGACGAAAAGATGGTTCTAGATTACGCTTCGATGATAATGCTTCCGTTATCATAAATAAGGAAAATAACCCGCGTGGTACGCGTGTTTTTGGCCCTATTGCTCGAGAATTAAAAGAAAAAGGTTTTACAAAAATTGTTTCTTTAGCACCCGAAGTACTATAAAAAGGAAACATTTAAATCTTAAATATCGAAATTGATTAATCATGAAACTAGACTTAAAAAGCTTATACAAGCAAGAAATTGTTCCTGCTATGATAGAAGCGTTTGGTTACAAAAATATTGAACAAGTACCAAAAATCGTTAAGATCTCTGTTAACCGTGGGGTTGGTGAAGCATCGAAAAATAGTAAAGAATTAGACGCTAGTGTAGAAGAAATGGCTTTAATTGTCGGTCAACAACCAATGATTAATAAAGCACGAAAATCTGTGGCAGGATTTAAAATTCGAGATGGTATGGCTGTCGGTTCTTCAGTTACGTTACGGAAGGTTCAAATGTACACGTTCTTAACAAAACTAATTCATATTGTTTTACCTCGAATAAGAGACTTTAGAGGAATTGATTCAAATGGTTTTGATGGTCGTGGTAATTATAATATCGGTTTAAAGGAACAGCTGATTTTTCCAGAGATCTCGTATGATGATGTCACGCAAATACGTGGTTTGGATATTTCTATTGTAACCACAGCTAAAACAGACGAAGAAGCCCACGCTTTATTAAAAGCTTTTGGAATGCCCTTTGCGAAGCTTTAATTTAAACTAATTATTAATCATTAAGACAATGACGACTGATACTATAGCTGATATGTTGACTCGAATTCGTAACGCGAATTTGGCAAAACATCAAGTTGTACAAATTCCTTCAACAAAAGTTACAAGGAATATTGCACAAGTTTTATTTGCAGAAGGCTTAATTGACTCATTCGAAGAATTAAAGAATGGGTTAAAGAGCTCATTACTTGTATCTCTAAAATATAGTGAAAAAGACCGAAAACCTTGTATTGAAGAGATACAAAGAATTAGTAAGCCTGGTTTACGGGTTTATAGTGGCGCTAAAAAAATGCCTAGATTTTTGGGAGGTTTTGGAACAGCAATTGTTTCGACTTCAAAAGGTTTAATGACCGATCACCAAGCACGTAAAGAAGGTATTGGTGGTGAACTTTTATGTTATATTTGGTAAATTACAAATTCAATTATGTCTCGTATAGGTAAGAAATTTATCGCCGTACCAGAAAAAGTTACAATAAAATTAGATGGGCAAAAAATTTCCGTTGATGGTCCAAAAGGGAATCTTTCCAGAATTTTACCATCATTAATTTGTTGTACTTTGGATGATAGTAGGCAAAAAGTTTTTATAGAAAAAGCACAAGATACCAAACTTTCGCAAGCATTGTATGGACTTTCAAGAACGCTAGTTGCTAACATGGTAACCGGTGTTTCTGAAGGGTTTGAAAAACGCTTACAAATTACAGGTGTTGGTTACCGTGCTCAGCTTGATGGTAAAGACTTAGTATTAAACATGGGCTACAGTCATCCCGTAAAAATGATTACACCTACCGAGTTATCAGTAAAGGTTGAGAACCCTACTAGTGTAGTTGTTTCTGGAGCGCAAAAAGATATGGTTGGGGAATTCGCAGCAAAGATTCGCTCAGTTCGTCCACCAGAACCTTATAAAGGAAAAGGGATAGCTTATGAAGGGGAATTTATAAGACGAAAAGCTGGTAAAACTGGTAAATAGTTTTAATACTTTAAGACAATTTTTCTTTATTTTAATATTCAATTAATTATTATGAGCTCTAAGAGAGTAGCAAAACCTAAATCTGAATGGTCAGAGCGCGTAGTCTCTATTGAACGCGTAACAAAGGTTGTTAAAGGTGGTAAAAAAATGAGTTTCCGAGCAGTTATTGTTGTTGGAAATGAGCAAGGCAAAGTTGGGGTTGGTGTTGGTAAAGCAAGTGATGTTATTACTGCTGTACGGAAGGGTGTAACGGATGGAAAAAAACATATTATTTCCGTTCCTTTAACTAGCTCTAACTCAATCCCACATTCAACTAATGGACGCTTTGGTGCTGCAAAGTTAATTCTTCGCCCTTCTGCCCCAGGTTCTGGCGTAATTGCTGGAAGCTCCATTCGTACAGTACTAGAATTAGCTGGTGTTAAAAACATTTTATCAAAACAATTAGGTTCAAACAATTTGTTAAATAATGCCAGGGCCACAATTAATGGTTTAAGTACTTTAAGGTCGTATAATGCTTAACGAGATTTCGTAATTTAAATCAAATGGTTGGTTCTGAAACAACAAATTTATTAAGGCAGAAAATATTAAAGATTTTAGGATTTTTAATTCTTATAAGATTAGGCTTATATATACCGGTCCCAAATATAGATTTAGATATTTTCTCACAAAACCAAGTATCAAACCCGTTATTTGGGTTTGCAAAAAATTTAACTGGAAGTTCCTTTTTAGCTGTTGGTTCACTTGGAATCTTACCTTATATTAATTCTTCTATTGTAATCCAGCTACTAACACCTGTAATACCTTCATTAGAACGTTTACAAAAAGAAGAAGGGGAATTAGGTCGACAGCAAATAAGCCGGTATACAAGATATTTAACATTTGGTTGGGCGGTAATTCTAAGTTCGGGCATTGCGTTTTTTTTAGTAAAACCGATTGTTTTTAATTGGAGTTTAACACTGGCTTTAAAAATAATTGTTGCCCTTACAACAGGTTCGATGCTTTCGATGTGGTTTGCGGAACTTATAACTAATGAAAATCTTGGTAATGGTTCTTCAATGATTATTTTTATAAATATTATTGGAAGCATACCAACAAATTTTAATGAGTTTGTAAAAGAATTAAATAGCACATCAAGTATTAATAGTATTTTGACCACGGCTTTTATTTTTTTAATTTATTTGGGTATTGTTTGCATGATTGTTTTAGTGCAAGAGTCATATAAGAAAATTAATATTGTCTCTGCTCGCCAATTAAATTTTAATTCAACAGAAAAAAGTACCCAAGGCTCAGAATTAAAAAATAGTTATATTCCAATTAAGCTTAATCAAGGTGGAATAATGCCTTTAGTATTTAGTACAACGATTGCAACACTTTTATTTTATCCATTGCAAGTACTTCTTACGGGAATTTTTTCTTCTATGGGAATACCATTAACAAGTTTTTTAACTATTTTATCATTTTTCTTAAATTTAGTTCTAGTAATTTTCTTCAGCAGTTTTTATGCACTTATTGTATTAAAACCGAAAGATTTATCGGAAAATTTAACAAAAATGGCCTACAGTATTCCGGGCTTCAAACAAGGTAAAGAAACAACACGCTATCTGGAGCAAATAATAAGTCGATTAGCTTTTATGGGAGGGATCTTCTTAGCATTTCTAGCTTTGTTTCCTTTTGTATTAAGTAACTTATTTCATTTTAATGTTTTTAAAAATTTAACGTCTTTAGTAATCTTAGTAGGTGTAATTACTGATGTATCATCACAAATACGTGGGTATCTAGTAACGCAAAATTACGAGAACTTCTAAAAAAGTAGACTTTTTACTAAAAGTCCGTTAGCATAAATTGGTAAGTTATTTTAATTGTCTTAATTCATATAATCTTTTTATTAAAGAAAAGATTAGATACTTCTAATAAAACTAACGTTATCCACAAATTATGAAAGTAGTAAGTTCGATAGGTAACTTAAAAAACCGATCAAAAGATTGTCAAATCGTTAAGCGTCGTGGGAGAACCTATCTAATTTGTAAATCAGACCCTCGATTAAAAGTTCGCCAAGGGCGAGCAAAAATGAAACGTAAATAAAAAAGCTAGATAAAAAATGGCACGTATTTCAGGAGTAGATCTACCGCGAAATAAGCGGATTGACATTGGGTTAACATATGTTTTTGGAATCGGAAATATGAGTGCAAAACAAATTGTAGAAGCTGCTAATGTTTCGCCAAGCACTCGTTGTAATGATTTAACTGATGAAGAGATCACAAACATTAGAGCAATTGTTGACAATGATTACCAAACAGAAGGGGATTTACGTCGATTCGTTTCTCAAAACATAAAAAGGTTAACTGACGTTGGAAGCGCAAAAGGAAGACGACATCGTGTTGGATTGCCGGTACGCGGACAACGGACGAAAACAAATGCACGAACTCGTAAAGGGAAAGTGAAAGTACCAGTAGCAAAGAAGAAATAATCGTTTGTTTTTATATTTAAATTTATAATGGTTAAACAAGGAAAGCGGTTTTCCGCGAAGAAAACAAAAAAAGTAGTTACGAGCGGTATTGTTCATATTAACTCTACATTTAACAATACAATTGTAAATATTACAGATAAGCAGGGAAATACAATATGTTGGGCTTCAGCAGGTGGGAGTGGTTTTAAAGGTGCTAAAAAGAGTACACCTTTTGCAGCTCAATCTACAGCTGAAAAAGTAGCAACAATTGCTTACGAACAAGGTATGCGAGAGGCAGAAATAGTTATTACTGGTCCAGGAAGTGGTAGAGAAACTGCTATTAGAGCCTTACAAGGTTGTGGTTTACAAGTTTTAGTACTTAAAGATAAGACACCAGTACCACATAATGGATGTCGTCCACCTAAAAAACGAAGAGTTTAATTCCACTTTTTAAATTAGGGCTCTTATTTATACTCATGAAAATATAAAAAGGTTTATTTAACGTCATGTTTCAAGTTCAGTGCTTACAGTCTACAGCAAACGAACCAACCAGCCTTTATGCGAAATATTCTCTTGGGCCTTTTATGAAAGGGCAAAGTACAACAATTGGAAATTCATTAAGGAGAGTTCTTTTATCAAATCTACAAGGACTTGCAATTGTTGGTGCACGGATTACGGGAATTAATCATGAATTTTCAACTATCCCAAATGTTAAAGAAGATGTTATTGATATTCTTCTTAATTTAAAACAAATTACTTTAAAAGGTAATATTACTGAACCGACTTTAGCTCGGCTTATCGTAAAGGGACCTGGGATTGTTACTGCTAACAATTTAGAATTAACAAACGATCTTACTTTAGTTGATTCTGAACAATATATTGCAAGCCTAACAGGAAAGGGATGCCTAGAGATGGAAGTCCTAATTGCTCGGGGTCAAAATTATATTAGTAGTACGAAAGTTGACTCAATCATTCCTGCGGGATTTTTAGCTGTAGATGGAGTTTTCATGCCTGTAACGCAGGTAAACTTTTTTGTTGAAACTTCCATAAGTAATTCATCATCAGAATTGGAATGTTTACTACTTGAAATTTGGACTAATGGAAGTATTTTACCTGCCGATGCTTTAAGTTCAGCGGCTAAGATTTTAGAGGGTACTTTTGGGTTACTTAAAATAACGGATACTTTACCTACTTCAGCTTTAAGTCTGGATTCTCCTTCTTTCGAAGAAAAAAAAGAAGAACACTTAGAAACTATTTTTATAGAAGAGCTCGAGTTATCCGTACGTGCTTATAACTGCTTAAAACGTGCAAATATTCATACGTTAAATGATTTACTGCAATATTCAGCAGACGATCTTTTAGAGTTCAAGAATTTTGGTCAAAAATCCGCAGATGAAGTCTGCGAACGAGTAAAACTCAAATTTGATAAAGACCTTCACAAAAAACATTTATAAGTATATCTAACGACTGTTAATAGACAAGATCGAGCTCATTATAGCAGCCTAATCAAATTAGCGATCTTTGAACTTAATTAAAAATTTATTTAAACGATTTAAAACAACTTAAAGCTTAAATTATGTCTTTATCTGCTTCAGAAACGAAGTCGGCTTTTTTTGGTATAGGGCGTAGAAAAACATCAGTTGCCAAGGTGGTTTTAGTACCGGGAACTGGTTCGATGACTGTAAATCAAAAAATCGGTGAGTTATATTTACAATATAATTCTCAGTACATTAATTCTTCAAAAACCCCCCTAACAGTTTTAGGGTTAGAAAAAATGTATAATATTCACGTAAATACGCACGGTGGTGGGTTAAAAGGACAAGCTGATGCAATTAAACTTGGCGTGGCTAGAGCCTTATGTCAAATGTCACCAGAACACCGCACATCTTTAAAATCCGAAGGATTATTAACACGTGACGCTAGGCGTAAAGAGAGAAAGAAATACGGACTGAGGAAAGCTAGAAAAGCACCACAGTTCTCTAAACGTTAATTTTTTATACATAAAATGGTAAAACCCTCAATTCATCCAGAATGGTACCCTAATGCAAAGGTTTACTGTGATGGTCAATTAGTTATGAAAGTTGGATCAACAAAACCACGTTTAAATGTGGATATTTGGTCAGGTAATCATCCGTTCTACACAGGTTCTCAAAAGATTTTGGATACAGAAGGTCGAGTAGAGCGCTTTATGCGTAAATATGGTATTGAAAAAACAGATGAATAAATAATTTTTATGCCAACAATACAACAATTAGTTCGATTTGAAAGGGTAGCAAATAAAAAGAAAACGAAGTCGCCCGCACTTAAATCCTGCCCTCAAAGACGAGGAGTTTGTACTAGAGTATATACAACAACTCCGAAAAAACCTAATTCAGCGTTACGTAAAGTAGCACGTGTAAGGTTAACTTCAGGGTTTGAAGTTACAGCATATATTCCTGGTATTGGTCATAATATTCAGGAACACTCTGTAGTTTTAATCCGTGGAGGTCGTGTAAAAGATTTACCAGGTTGTCGTTATCACGTTGTAAGGGGTACACTAGACGCAGCCGGAGTAAAAGATCGAAAACAAAGTAGATCAAAATATGGTGGTAAAAAACCAAAAAATTAATCTAAGTTAAACTTTGTAATAAATCCAGTTAAAGATGTCACGAAGAAGCAAAGCTCAAAGAATACTTGCGGAACCAGATCCAATTTACAATAGCCGTTTAGTTACTTTATTAATTAGTCGGATTTTACAATCAGGCAAAAAATCACTTGCGCAAAAGATTGTTTATGGCGCTTTAGAAATTATCTCTTCAAAAACTGAGGAGAATCCAGTACTCGTGCTAGAAAAAGCTGTAAAAAATGTTACACCACAAGTAGAAGTAAAGGCCCGAAGAGTCGGTGGTTCAACATATCAAGTACCGATTGAAATTAGAGCATACCGAGGCACAAACGTATCTTTAAAGTGGATTACGGAATTTGCCCGTGCACGGGCAGGTAAAAGCATGGCTGTAAAGTTATCAAATGAACTTTTAGATGCAGCTAAGGAAACTGGTAATAGCATCAGAAGAAAAGAACAAACTCATAAAATGGCTGATGCAAATAAAGCATTTGCACATTTTAGATACTAACTTTTAAGTAATTTCAAAAAATTTCTCGCCAAAAGTTATTTAGAATAAAAATTTAAAATCAAAAATTAAAATGGCACGCGATAAGTTCGAACGATCAAAACCTCACCTTAATATTGGTACAATTGGTCACGTAGACCATGGAAAAACAACACTAACCGCTGCAATTTCTGCCACGTTAGCAATTTACAATGAAGGTGTTCAGAAGAAATTTGACGAGATCGATTCTGCTCCAGAAGAAAAAGCACGTGGTATTACAATTAACACTGCGCACGTTGAGTATGAAACAGAAACTAGACACTATGCTCACGTTGATTGTCCAGGTCACGCCGATTACGTTAAAAACATGATTACAGGTGCCGCACAGATGGACGGTGGTATCCTAGTAGTATCTGCCGCAGATGGTCCTATGCCACAAACACGTGAGCATATTCTTCTAGCAAAACAGGTAGGTGTTCCTTACTTAGTTATCTTCCTTAATAAAGCGGATCAGGTTGATGATGAAGAGTTACTAGAATTAGTACAACTTGAAGTACAAGAACTTCTAGAAAGTTACGATTTCCCAGGAGATGAAATTCCATTCGTTTCAGGTTCAGCTCTTTTAGCTTTACAAGCTGTAGAAGGTGGCCCGAAAGAAAGAGGAGCTGATAAATGGGTAGATCTTATCTACGACTTAATGGATGCAGTTGATAGCTATATTCCAACACCTGAAAGAGAAACTGATAAAACTTTCTTAATGGCGATTGAGGATGTTTTCTCAATTACTGGTCGTGGTACAGTTGCTACAGGTCGTATTGAAAGAGGGATGGTTTCTGTTGGTGATTCTGTAGAACTAGTGGGACTGAAAGATACGCAAGTAACTACAGTAACTGGAATTGAGATGTTCCAAAAAACTCTAGATCAGGGTATGGCAGGAGATAATGTCGGTATCCTTATCCGTGGTATTCAAAAAACAGAAATTGAACGTGGTATGGTTTTAGCCTTACCAGGTTCTATTACACCGCACAAAAAGTTTGAGGCGGAAGTTTATATTTTAAACAAAGATGAAGGTGGTAGACACACACCTTTCTTTACTGGTTATCGCCCACAATTTTATGTTCGTACAACTGACGTAACTGGGACAATTGTACAATTTACCGGTGATGATGGTAGTATCGCTGAAATGGTTATGCCAGGAGATCGAATTAAAATGACCGCTGAGCTTATTAACCCAATTGCTATTGAGCAAGGTATGCGTTTTGCTATTCGAGAAGGTGGTAGAACTGTTGGTGCTGGGGTAGTATCAAAAATTATCGAATAATTTTTCATTAAAACTTATGAGTTTAGGGAAACTGGAAAAACTTCGAATAAGCCTTAAAGCATATGAATCGCCGGTCTTAGATAGCTCGTGTGATAAAATCTTGAGTGCTGTAAAAGCTAGTGGGTTAGATGCAGTGGGGCCTATTCCGTTACCTACAAAAATACGACGCTATTGTGTTTTAACATCTCCACATGTAAATAAAGATGCACGTGAACATTTCGAAATTCGAACACATAAACGTATTATTGATGTTTATCAACCAACGGATGCAACGTTAGAAAATTTAAGAAACTTAGATATTTCTGCCGGTGTTGATGTTGAAGTTATAAATGTTTAACATTTATTAAAAAACTTACCTAAATGTAATATTAAACATTACATTTAGGTAAGTTTTTTAATATAAAATATAGGTGTAATTTAATTTTTAATATCACTGCCCCGACCATTAGATCTGACGATTAACAACGTTACCGTATAAAAACCCTTTCGTTATACAACTCTAAACAATACCGCTAATAAATCAGTCTAACAAGGTTATAAAACCTATTAACCAAAGGCCCGTAACATAAACTCCCATTATAAACAGTAAACATTGCAAAAATAAGTTTTCTTTAAACGAGACTGACGGGACTCGAACCCGCAACTTCCGCCGTGACAGGGCGGTGCTCTAACCAATTGAACTACAGTCCCTCTTCTACTTTACAAGCCTTATTATAAATTACAAAGTATCGATCCGTCAATAAATATTTTAAAAGGATATCTATCCTTATAGGTGCTTCAAGGCCGTCCAATTATTGCCCCGTTATTGAATGACATGCGATATTTGAAAATATACTTTAAAGAAAAGAAATCTCATTAGATTTTTGAGATTGCTGATAATTTGTTTCTCGTAATTTCTTAAGGATCTTACCAAAGTATTCTTGTAAATAACTTTCTAACCCTAATCGACCTTCTGGCCAACTAACTTCATTGGAAGGCTTAAGAGACGAACGAGAATTATTCGAAATTTCACCAAATTGTAAACGGTCAGCAATATTCCAAGTAAATTCAAACAAACGGAAAAATCGCCCTAAAAAACTAAAAGCTATTGACGGAATATAAGAAATTTTTGCTGTTTTACCAGATAAACGTTCGCAAAGTTCAATAATTTCTTTCGATGTCCAAAATTTTTCCCCTATAAGAGAAACAATTTTATTGTCATAAGAAGGTTCATTTAAACAACGTACGACAGCTTTTGCAGCATCTTGAGTATCTAAATAAGCCGTTGGTGCTGAATCCCCTTGTAACCAAATAGTTTCATTTTCTAAAACTGGTAAAGCATATTGACTAATTAAACCTTGGAAAAATCCAGAACATTGGAAAATCGTATAGTTTATTCCCGATGCGGCTAATTCCTCTTCTAGTTTTACTTTCAAGTCCATTAAAGGAATAGAAGAATTTTCTGCAGCATTTAACACAGAAAACGAAATTAATTTTTTTAAGCTCACTAGCTTAGCAGCCTCAATAAGGGCAAGTTTTCCACGCCAATCAATAGTTTCAGAAGTATAACTACTGGTTGAACGAATAGTAGCACTATCAATAATAACACTTACACCCTTTAAGGCTAATGGGAGTGTAGAAGGTATAGAAAGGTCACCATAAACTAATTCAGCACCCCAATCTTTTAAAAAAGCCCCACGACGGAAATCTCTTACCAGACACTTTACTTGATAACCTTCATCTAAAATTTGTTTTACAATCTGTCTTCCTAAGGTACCAGTACCTCCAACCACGAGTATTGTCATTTTTGTCCCAGAATTAATATATTAGTAATAAACGGTAATTCTATTATAACAGGCTAAATCTTTGAACGATGTATTACCCTAGGCATGGCGATAAAAATCAAGTATAATAAGGGTTTTTCGCGTATAACTGCAGAGTCTCTAGATTTGTTTGTTTCTTCAGCTTTACAAGGGCCTCTAGCAGTTATTGCAATGACGTTAGTCAGTAATTTAGCGACTTACTAACTGGTATGATCACTTTTGAAATTACTGCAGTTGAGCGTTAGATAGTGGTGAAAACGCCTTATATATTGTCGAAAAAGGTACGAAAATTAAGGGTGCAAACTATTTAAGTCCTCGAAATCCAAAAATTGTGGAAGAACGAGAGGCGAATCTGAAGGGAACGAAAGAATAAACAATAAGGTTTCCGCAATCCCATGAGTATAGAAAATTTAAATAAAATGACAGTTGATTTAATGTTAAAATGAAAAATTTCGACAGTAGATGTACATAAATTAAAAGTTCTTTAACGCTTATGGTTATCTTCTATCTTTTATTCTAAAAAAAATTTCACGAACTAATTAGGTCCCAATAATTATTTTACGTAACTTACCTAAGCAACGATCAATAAATACTGATTGTAGATAGTGCAAGGGTTTTATTCTAAGAATTTTTTTTATTCCACCACTCCTTATTATTACCAAAAGTGAGAAGGATACTAAGAATTTTATTAAAACTCCTCTTGACATAAAAAAGTATCTTTTGGTACTATTTCCTTTAGATTAAAAAGTTTAATTACAAGAAATCATTAAGATATTATAAGTACCATGGAGAGTTTGATCCTGGCTCAGGATGAACGCTGGCGGTATGCTTAACACATGCAAGTCGAACGAAAGTTTTTAACTTTAGTGGCGAACGGGTGCGTAATACGTGAGAATCTG
>Ga0115570_10001032_pt1 | contig 22622 bp, 18 predicted proteins | sample COGITO_mtgs_1205_3_FD_87294 | JGI IMG/M metagenome (GOLD analysis project Ga0115570, IMG submission 87294) | Pelagic marine microbial communities from North Sea - COGITO_mtgs_120524 | ecosystem: Environmental > Aquatic > Marine > Epipelagic | place: Germany:Helgoland, sampling site Kabeltonne... | reverse complement strand
AATAGTGATAGTCTGCCAGAGATCATCAAACGATTCTTCATGATTAAAGGAATGTTCATCTTGATTAGGGTTTGTTTGATATACACCTTGTTCATCAAAATATCCTTGAGCACCACCATGTAGATAAATCCAAAGCGGCGCAGATGCATTAGGGTTGTTATCGGGATTTATAACCATGAAAGTATAATATTCAGGACTGGACTCATTGGACAATCCAGCTTCATAGGCTTCATTCCTATAAAAGTCCAACTCTAAGGTTGCATTAAAGACGTCAACATCGATAGTCATTTCATCAACCAACGCAATTTGTGTTACCGTTCTATTTACTTCCGAAGCAACAAATAAATTAGTGTCGCTTGGTTGAATGTCATTATCTTTTAGACATGAACTCAAGATAGAAAGAAGCATTATAAATAATAAAGATGTTTTTTTCATATTTAGTTTAAAAAGCTTGGCGAAAGATAATCAAAAAAATATTCCCTAAAATAAATTTTATTTTAGGGAATAATGCCGTGGAGTCAAGAGGAGTGAAGTCGAACTTTTTTAGGTCTGATTTAGCTGTTTTTAGAAAAAATTATTCCCATGCAATGATACTTACTTCATTTAAGTTTAATAATCCCAGCTATAATTATCATTGAACTCATTCGTCAATTTTTCAAATTCTATATTATTGCTTGAATATTTAATATTCTTTGCTAGTAATAAAGTGGTGTCATTGATTGAAATTACTTTTCCAATTAAAACTCTAAAATTAGCTTTCATATAATTCTCTAAATCCTGAGAGTTATTAAATCTCTTTATTTTGAATTCAAATCCAGACATTTGGTCATTTTTAAAATATGACTTAAGCCTATCTCTAAAAAAAACTTTCGTTTCGTTTCTAAAACTTAAAAGGTTAGAAATACTTTTCGCACAATAACTATGAAGTACAAAAAGAAAATTTATTTTATACTCATGCACAAACAATGTATCTCTGTCAAATAGTCTTTCCGAAAAATGAAAAGAGCATTTAGTTTTGATATCCTCACTATAATAATCTAATCTATGAGTCTTGTAGTCAAGAATCATATTACCTTCATTTTCAGGAATAAATGCATACAGCAAAAAATTTGGGGTTATGTTATATCCCTCAGTCTTTTTATCATAATAGCGAACTCCTGGAATTTCTGATGATTTTGTATTATTGAGTAGGTCGATATTGAATTGAACTATGTTTTTGGCATAAGTAAATTGTTTATAGATACTTATTTTTCCAGCTTTTGCATCTGGTTTATAATACTTAGAATCACCTATGTATATAGATTTGTTTATACCTCAACTTAAAAATAGAATAAAAGATAGAATTAAAAAATGTTGACTAAATGTTGACTAACAAAAACCTCAACTAACTGATATACAGTTTGTTGAGGTTATAAATAGTGGAGCAGAGGGGAGTGAAGTCGAACTATTTTGGTGAGGATTTATATAAAATAAAAAACCCACAACGATAAAAAGGTTGCGGGTTCTACTGTGGAGCCTCCAGGAAGTTTTAGGTTTTACCTCATTTTATTCGTTTTTATATAAGTATATGAAAATCAACGATATAATGATAAAATCATGATAAAATAGTAAAGAGAAATCAAACCAAATAACAAGGATTTAAACCTGCGGAGCAACCTCTCGAGCAACCGGTATTCTTGTCATATATTATTTTAGTATTATAAAAAGTTACTTCGTATCCCCTCTTGAGTTCTGTTTTCAATTAACTAAAATCTGCAAGTCTTGATGTTGTAATCTTTTGCATAGGCTTCAAATCTATCAAATCTTTGTTTTAGTCTAAAAATAATTGTTGATAATAGAGATTAATTTGTCGTTGTCATAATAATTTAATCCTTTGTTTATTTTTGCTTACAGGAGATTATTACACAAAACTATAATATTAATTACATTTTTATGTATCTGTATTCAAATTTAAATATTCAAATTGCAGTCAAATAATATACTATGCTTGCACAACAACAAATAGATGAAGAAGTACGGCGTTTAGATCAAGCTGAAACTACAAGAAAACAAACCGAACCGAGTACAATTAGATTCCCAGAAATGGAAATAAAAGATGCCTATGCTATTCAAAAAGCATGGATGCAACTTAAGCAAAATAAAGGAAGAAAAGTAATTGGGCATAAAATAGGGTTAACATCTAAAGTAATGCAAGTAGCTATGGGAATTAACGAGCCGGACTCTGGTGTGTTACTTGATGATATGATTTTTGAAAATAATTCGAACATACAAGCAGCAAACTTTTTAGACCCTAAAATTGAAGTAGAATTAGCGTTTGTTTTAAAGAAAAGATTGTTTGGTGAAAATCTAACGATTGAAGAAGTACTTGATGCTACAGATTACGTTATACCTGCCTTAGAATTAATTGCTGCCAGAACCTATAGAAAGAATTCTAAAACAGGCTATGTCAGAACAGTGAGAGATACTATTTCAGATAATGCTGCAAATGCAGGAATAATTACTGGCGGAGAAAAAGTAACTCCCAAATCGGTAGATTTACGTTGGGTAAGTGCTCTTTTATATAAAAACGGAACTATAGAAGAATCTGGTGTTGCTGCAGCTGTTTTAGACCATCCGGTAAAAGGAGTTATTTGGTTAGCAAAAAAATATGCACAACACAATGAAGCCTTAGAGGCTGGTCAAATCATTTTATCAGGATCTTTTACAAGACCTATTGATGTCGTTGTGGGAGACGAAATTATAGCAGACTATGGTCCTTTGGGAAAAATCTCCGTTAATTTTACTTAAAATACACAAATGGATACACCAAAAAATAGTTTTAAGCAGAAAGCATTAACAAAAGAAATTACCTATGGTATTTGGAATGGATTAGTAGATACGGTTACAGCAGAAATAATAGCAGGTGCAGGTTTTGATTGGATTCTAGTAGATGGTGAGCATGCCCCTTTTGATTTGCGAACCATCCAACTACAATTACAAACTATTGCTGCATATAACGTTCAAGTGGTTGTAAGGCCTCCAGTAGGTGATACGATTTTAATAAAACAATTAATGGATATTGGTGTCCAAAGTTTATTGGTACCTATGGTAGAATCCGCAGAACAAGCAATACAACTTGTTAAAGCCATGCGTTATCCACCTGAAGGTATTCGTGGAGTAGGTACAGCTCTAGCAAGAGCCTCTAAATGGAATAGAACAAACAATTATTTTAGAGATGCCAACAATGAAATGTGCTTGATCTGCCAAATAGAATCTGTAGAAGGCATAAAAAACTTAGACGCTATTCTTGAAGTTGATGGTGTCGATGGTGTATTTATTGGTCCTGCAGATTTGGGAGCTTCGATGGGCTTCTTAGGGAAGCCATCTCATCCAGAAGTTAAGGCAGCTGTTGTAAAAGCCATCAAAACAATAAAATCAAAAGGAAAAACTGCAGGAGTACTTGCTGTTAGTAGAGAAATAGTAGACTTTTATAAAGCAGCAGGTGCCAATATGTTAGGCGTTGGTGTAGACACTATCCTTATAGCAAAAGCAACCAAAGAATTGGCAGAATTATATAAACCAGCATTAAAAAATAATCAATCTAATACTAAATATTAATATTATGTTAAAACAAAATATTAAAACACTAAACCAATTTTTGCCAAATTTAAAATCTAATGGTATTCAGAATTTAATTAATGGAAACTCAATAGATGCCATTTCTGGTGAAAAATTCGATAATACTTCGCCTGTAGATGGATCATTTATAGGAAAAGTTTCAGAAGGTGATTCGGCAGATATTAATAATGCTGCAAATGCTGCTATGGATGCTTTTGATGCTTGGAAGAAAATACCTCATCAAGAACGTAAAAAAATAATGTATGCTATTGCAGATAAAATTGAAGAACATGCAGATGAAATTGCTGTTTTAGAAAGTTATGATACTGGGCAGGCTATTCGTTTTATGAAGAAAGCAGCTATACGTGGCGCAGCTAATTTTAGATATTTTGCTGATAAGGCAATTGATGCTCAAAACGGACTTTCAACTCCAGATACACATCATGTAAATTATACGATGCGTCAAGCCATTGGTCCAGTAGGTATAATTACGCCTTGGAACACTCCTTTTATGTTAACCACTTGGAAAATAGCACCAGCATTGGCTTCTGGTTGTACTGTAGTTCATAAACCAGCAGAGTTTAGTCCTGTTACAGCAACAAGGTTAGCGCAATTAGCGCATGAAGCAGGATTACCTAAAGGTGTTTGGAACGTTGTACATGGTTTTGGTGAGACAGCAGGAAAAGCTTTAACGGAACATGAGCATATAAAAGCAGTTGCTTTTATTGGTGAGACTACTACAGGTACTTACATTATGAAGCAAGGTGCACCAACATTAAAAAGAGTGCATTTAGAACTTGGAGGTCAAAACCCAATTATTGTATTTAATGATGCAGATTTAGATAGGGCCTTAGATGCTGCTATTTTTATGAAATACAGCTTAAATGGAGAGCGATGTACATCTAGTAGTAGATTATTATTACATAAAGATGTCTATGGTGACTTTGTAGAAAAATTGAAGAAAAGAGTATCCAATATAAAAGTAGGTCATCCATTAGATCCAAAAACAGAAGTTGGACCAATGATACATCCAACTCATCAAGAGAAAGTTTTAAGTTATGGTGAAATAGGTAAAAAAGATGGAGCAACTTTAGCTTGTGGAGGAGGAAAACCTGCAAATTTACCAGAAGGTGGTGCTTATGTAAATCCAACTTTATTTGTGGATGCTACTAAAGATATGCGTATTGCACAAGAAGAAGTTTTTGGCCCTTTTTTAACGGTTATACCTTTTGAAACAGAAGCTGAAGCTATTGAAATAGCAAATTCAGTTCGATATGGATTAACAGCTTATATCTGGACAAAAGATGTAGGTAGAGGGCATAGAATGGCGCATGCAGTAGAAGCCGGGATGGTATGGATAAATTCACAAAACGTAAGACATTTACCTGCGCCTTTTGGAGGTGTAAAATATAGTGGAATAGGTCGTGATGGAGGTGAATATAGTTTTGATTTCTATATGGAAACAAAAAATATATCAGTTGCTTTAGGAGATCATGATATACCACAATTAGGAGTTCAATAATAAAATATTAATATTATGGGAAAAATTGTTTTAGCAGCGAAAATAACACATGTACCGACCATGTTAATGTCTGAAAAACCTGGAAGAATTTTTGGAACAAGACAACAAGCAATTGATGGACATCATGAAATTGTTCGCAGAGCACGAGAGGCTGGTGTAGATACAGTTGTTGTTTTTGATTCTCATTGGTTAATTAATGCAGGATATCATATTAATTCAGGAGAGCATTTTAAAGGACTATATACCAGTCACGAATTTCCTCAATTTATTCAAGATATGGAGTATGAATATACTGGGAATAATGCTTTAGGAGATGCTATTGCCGAAAAAGCAATGCTAAAAGGAGTACATACACAATCACACAATATTCCATCTTTGACTTTAGAATACGGCACATTAGTCCCAATGTATTTTATGAATAAGGAGCGAGATTTAAAAGTTGTTTCAGTAGCAGCATTATGTACGGTTCATAGTCATGAATCATCCATAAAATTAGGAGAAGCTGTCGCAGAAGCTATCAAAGAAAGTGACAGTAATGTTATGATATTAGCTTCAGGTTCTCTTTCTCATGGCATGTGGGCTAATGAAGATTATGAGGCAAACAACGGAACATTTACTATTTCTAGTGAGTTTAATCAGCAAATGGATATAAACGTTATAGAGCTTTGGAAACAAGGAAAGCATAAAGAGTTTTTAAAGTTTTTACCAGAATATGCTAGTAAATGTGATGGCGAAGGAAATATGCATGATACGGCCATGTTATACGGAGCATTAGGGGGAGAAAATTATGAAGGAAAATGTGAACAAATAGGAGAATACTTTCCTAGTTCTGGAACAGGTCAAGTAAATATGATTTTTCCTGTTTAAACTTAAATAAAATAAAAATATGCCACATATAACTTTTGAACATAGTTCTAATGTAAAAATTGATTTTCAATCCTTTTTTAAAGAGCTGTCAGAGCAATTAGTAGACACCGGACATGTTCCTAAATTGGGTGTAAAATGTAGAGCTGTTTCTTCTGATAATTATTATATAATTGATGGAAATCCAGAATATCAAATGGTAAATCTTTTAATTAGACTTCGTGAAGGACGTTCATTTGAAATACGTCAACAAATTTCATTAATTGGGATGAAATTAATGGAAACCTATTTTCAAAAAGAAGTAAAAGCAAAAAAAATTATACTTTCAACTGAAGTGAAAGAACTAATTAAAGAATTAGATCTCACAAAAAATTCGATTAGATAAATGAGACTGTTAAAACATAAAGCATACATAAACGGAGAGTGGATAGATTCAAATTCAGGTAAAACATTTGAAGTTAAAAACCCGTTTAATAATGAAGTTATTGGTACTGTTTCTGATTGTGGTCAGGAAGAAACTAAATTGGCTATTGAAGCCGCAAGCGAAGCGTTTAAAACTTGGAAAAAATATTCGGCAACCGAACGTGCCAACTTACTTAAAAAGTGGTATCAATTACAAATAGACAATGCTGAAGAGTTAGGTAAGATACTTACCTTAGAACAAGGTAAACCGTTGCAAGAGGCTATAGGAGAAATTAAATACGGCGCCTCATTTGTAGAATGGTTTGCAGAAGAAGCGCGAAGAAATTATGGTGATGTTATTCCAGGTCATCAAAGAGATAAAAGACTTTTAACGATTAAACAACCTATAGGTGTTGTTGCGGCTATCACACCTTGGAATTTTCCCAACGCCATGATAACTCGTAAAGTAGCACCTGCTTTAGCTGCGGGTTGTACAGTGGTTATTAAGCCACCAAAATTAACACCTTTTTCTGCATTGGCATTAGCTGCTTTAGCGGAAGAAGCTGGTATACCAAAAGGCGTTATAAATATTGTTGCAGGTTCTAGTGCAAGCGCTATAGGTAATGAGTTATGTAATAATTCAATTGTTAAAAAATTATCGTTCACAGGGTCAACACCAGTGGGTAAAATTTTATTAAAACAATGTGCCGATACTGTTAAAAAAGTATCTATGGAACTTGGAGGGAATGCTCCTTTTATAGTTTTTGAAGATGCTGATATTGATGCAGCTGTAGAAGGTGCTATAATTTCAAAGTATAGAAATGCAGGTCAAACCTGTGTGTGTACGAATAGAATCTTTGTTCAAGAATCGGTTTACGATCTATTTATTGAAAAGTTTACAAGAGCAGTAAAACTTCAGAAAATTGGAAATGGGTTAGATGAAGGTGTTACTATAGGGCCTTTGGTAGAAGAAAAAGCAATTCAATTTGTTGAAGGCGTAGTCAAAGATGCAACGAGTAAAGGTGCTAAAATTGTTTTAGGAGGTAAACGATTTAATGATTCTGATGATTCATTGGTTTATGAACCTACTATTTTATCGGATGTTACTAAAGATATGGATGTTTATAAAGAAGAAATATTTGGTCCCGTAGCACCTGTTTTTAAATTTAAAACAGAAGCAGAGGTTATTACGTATGCTAATGATACTCCTTTTGGATTAGCTTCATATTTCTACGGAAGAGATTATGCAAAAATTTGGCGCATTGCTGAGGCTTTAGAATATGGAATGGTTGGTATAAATACGGGGCTTATTTCTACTACTGTTGCACCTTTTGGAGGTATTAAAGAAAGTGGTTTTGGACGTGAAGGCTCTAAATATGGAATGGATGATTATCTAGAAATTAAATATTTATGTTTTGGAGGCATAGAGTAAACGCTCTTTTCTAAGGCTTTAATATAAAACACAATAATACAATATGAAATTTGCAAGTTATAAAGTAAACGGTACAACTACTTACGGTTCTGTAGTTGAAGAGAATGGTGAGGTTTTCCTAACAAATATAGGGAAGAGTGAAGGGCATGATTTACGTCATTGGATAGAGAGTGATGCTATGAATCAGTTAAAAGAAATAGCAAAAAACACTAAGATTCGTCATTCAGAAAAAGAAATAGAATATTTGCCACCAATACTTTCAGCAGAAAAAATTGCATGTATTGGTGTCAATTATGCAAATAGAAATGCAGAATATAAAGACAATTCAGAATTACCAAAATACCCTAGTTTATTTCTTCGTTATTTAGATTCTTTTACTGGACATGATGAAAATCTTGTAAGACCTCCAGAATCTAACATGCTAGATTATGAAGGTGAAATAGTTATTATTATTGGTAAAGGAGGAAGACGTATTAAAGAAGAAAATGCGCTTGATCATATTGCTGGATTGACATTAATGAACGAAGGTACACTACGTGACTGGGTTCGTCACGCAAAATTTAATGTAACACAAGGAAAGAATTTTGACAAATCGGGTTCTATTGGCCCATGGATGATGACGGCAGATGAGGTTTCAGATTACACCAATCTAGATATTCAAACACGAGTAAATGGAGAAATAAGACAAGATGATAACACGAAAAGATTAATGTTTCCTTTTGCTTTTATTATATCTTATTTAAGCACATTTATGACCTTGAAACCTGGTGATATGATTTCTACAGGAACTCCAAATGGTGCAGGCGCAAGGTTTGACCCACCTATATTTTTAAAACCTAGCGATATAGTTGAAGTTGAAGCGGCTGGAATTGGTATTTTAAAAAATGGTATTGAAGATGAAGTTATAAAATAAATTATATTTTAATACTTTAAATAATCTAAGCTGCATTAAATTGGTTTTTTACCTTTTGCAGCTTTTTTATTGGATTAAATACTAAAAACAGAGCGGTATACCGTGTTGTCATATTTCTTTTTAAATTAGTTTAAAAACTTACTATTAATCATATATACACAAAACCTAAACAAATTAATCATTTTTATGTAATTTTTAAACTATGAATTAATATAGTTTTGAACCATATCAATTAATCTCAAAAAGATTTGAACCAATTAAATTAACATATTATGAAAAAATTAATCTTAATTTTTATTTTATCACTAACTACTATAGCTTTTTCTCAGACAAAAATATCTGGTAAAGTTACAGATGCTAGTACAGGTGACCCAATTCCTGGTGCATCAGTCATTATAGAAAACACAACTATTGGAACCCTTACAGATTTTGATGGTAATTTTAGCTTAGAAGGAAATACTAGTACCTATACTTTAGTTTTTAGCTATATAGGATATGAAACTCAAAAAGTTGAAATCAATGCAGAAACTAGTACTTTAAATATTAGTTTAAAAGAAGATGCTTCTCAGCTAGATGAAGTGGTTGTAAGTGCAAATAAAACAGCACAACGATCACAAGATGTACCTTTAAGTATTACAGCAATTGGTATGAAAGAACTTGCTAGAACAGGTTCTGTAAAAGCTGAAGATTATTTTCCAAGTATACCTAATTTAAGTATTTCGTCATCAGGTGGTGGTGGTGCAAGTTTTGGAGATGGTAGATCATCAGGAAAAAATATTTCTATTAGAGGTATTTCAGGTAACAATACTACTGCGTTTTACTTGGACGAAACGCCATTGCCAGAATTTGCAGATCCAAGGTTATTTGACACTAACAGGATAGAAGTTTTAAGAGGTCCACAAGGTACTCTATATGGTTCAAATACAATGGGTGGTGCTGTAAAAGTTATAACAAATCAACCTAATGTATATCGTAGATCTGGTAGTATTGATGTTTCTACTGCTTCAGTAAAAGAAGGTGATTCAGATTACAGTTTTCAAGGTGTTTTAAATGTACCATTAGTTAAAGAAAAACTGGCATTAAGAATAGGTGCTTTTTATGCATTTGAAACTGGTATTTATGATAGAAAACAACAAACACATTTTAATGGATTTCCATTAAATACAGGAGATGGAACAGGCGCTAATTCTGGTGCTATATTTGATAATCCAGATGGTAGTGGTGTTCAAATTCCTTACGATTTAGGCTCTATACCAATTGTTTTACAAGAAAATGGAAACAATGGTTTAGCAGGTAATTTTGGAGATAACGTAGATGACGAAAAAAGTTATGGTATTAATATTGGATTAGGATTTTACCCAAGTGATAATGTAAAGATTGTTCCAAAATTAATTTATCAAAAAACAACAGGAAGTGGATTAGATTTTGCAGATTTTAGACCAGATAACTTTACACAATATAGAATAGCTGGTATTGATGAGAAATATGAATTAGATTTGTTACACACGAGTCTTTTAACACAATTTGATTTTGAAAATGGGCAGTTAACAAATAATATATCTTTCACTAATGTAGATCAATTCGATAGAGAAGATGTTACAGAACGTGAGAGTTCTGGGCCAACAAGCACAGAGCTTACGCCATTTGATGAGAATGGAGACTTTGCTAATCTAAATCAAGCATATTTCTATCCTGAATTTATAGACCGTACTGGTGGGTTAAGTAAAATAGTTGAAGAATTACGCTATAGTTCAACGAATGAAGATTCTAAATTCAATTTTACTGCTGGATTATTTTACAGCTCAGAAACTTCAAAATTTAATGCATCACAACCTAGAGATGCATACTTGAAAGACTTATCAGGTTTCTTCCAAAATTTAATAAATGTCGGAGTAACAGAAGTAGTAGGGTTACCTGAATTTATTGCATCAGAAAATTTTATTTGGTATTCTCAAGATACCGATTTTAAAACGAATGAATTTGCATTATTTGGTGAAGCATATTTTGATATATCACCAAAATTAAAAGCAACTATTGGTTTAAGGTATTTTTCTTATACTCAAGAATTAAAACAAACATTGGCTGGTTTTGTAGCAGCAGGTAGTGGAACGCCAACAAATGAAGAAACAAAGGATAGCGGTTTAACACCTAAATTCAATTTAACATATACTATTGGCGATAATAATCTTATTTATGGAAGTGCTACAAGAGGATATAGATTAGGTGGTGCAAATGGTATTGTTCCTGTACTTTTTGCAGCAGCAGATTTGGCAGCAATTGGATTAACAGAAGCTCCAAGAACTTTTTCTCCAGATTTTTTATGGACCTATGAAGTGGGAAGTAAAAACACTTTTTTAGGTAATAAATTAATCACAAATGCATCTGTGTTTCATACAGTATGGAATGATTTACAACAACGTGTTTTTCTTCCTACAGGATTTTTATTTGTAGATAATATTGGTAAAGCTACAATGACAGGTTTTGAATTGGAAATTAAAGGAAAAGTTAACAAAAACCTTCAAATTGGTGGTGCTTTTGGTTATACAAAAGGAGAGATTGAAGAAGGTAGTGTCCTTACAGGAGCAGAAAAAGGAGATCGAGTTCTTAATGTACCAGAAATTACTGCAAGTGCTAATATCCAATATGCGCATCAACTAAAGAATGAAGATAGTTCTATGTTTTATAGACTTGATTTAAACCATACTGGTGATCGTGTAAATACATTTTCTCCAGAGACTCAACCACAATTTGTTTTTGATGCTTTTACAACTTTAAGTGCAAGAATTGGTTATACAAGTAAAAAATATGATGTTTCATTATTTGCAAAAAACTTAACAAACACAATTGCTAACTTTGGTGATATTACTTCTCTTGCTGCTACACCTTATGGTAGAACAAGATATGCAACTGGTAGGCCTGCCTCTCTTGGTATAAACTTAAAATATAAGTTTTAAACTTTTGCCTAATTTTTTTAATACAACGAACTATTAAAAACAAAAAAAGGAAGTTAGAAATTGACTTCCTTTTTTTTAATACATAATAAAAATGGAGTATCAAATACTACCTAGAGTTAAATCTTTTTTAAGTAAAAAACAATTATCACTATTTATAGATGGTAAGCAGCAAGCGGCAAATACAGATAAGTTTATTCCAGTTTATAATCCGGCAACAGAAGATATTTTAACTCATATACCAAATGCATCCACTCAAGATACTGAGAAAGCAATTAAAGTCGCAGATAAAGCTTTAACTACTGGAAAATGGCCTAGGTTATTAGCAAATCAAAGAGAAAAAATGATGTTAGATTATGCTAATATCATAGAGAAAAATGAGCCAGAGTTGGCGCAGTTACTTGTTTTAGAACATGGTAAACTTTATGCAGATGCTCAAAAAGAAGTAAGTGCAGCAGTAAACTGTTTTCGTTATTATGCAGGTTGGTCAACAAAAATTGAAGGATCTACTTTAGATGTTTCTTTGGGTGGCGCAGATCATTTTGCATATACAAAAAGAGAACCTATTGGTGTAATTGGTGCTATTGCACCTTGGAATGTGCCAATAATGATGTATGCTTGGAAAATAGCCCCTGCGTTAGCTTGCGCTTGTACAATCGTGTTTAAACCATCAGAAGAAACACCATTAACAGCATTGTTTCTTGCAGAACTTTCTGTCGAAGCTGGTATTCCAGAAGGTGTAATTAATGTAGTAACTGGTGATGGACAAAATGCAGGAAATGATATTGTAAAACATCCTTTAGTATCGAAAATAACATTTACGGGTTCTACTAATGTTGGAAAAATTATTGGACAAGGTGCTGCAAAAACTCTTAAAGACTTTACGCTAGAGTTAGGAGGAAAAAACCCTGTTTTAGTATTAGATGATGCAGATTTAAATAAAGTACCAAAAGGAGCTACTAAAGGTATTTTCTATAATCAAGGTCAAGTTTGTGTTTCAGGATCTAGAATTTATTTACCAAAAAATAAATATGATAACTTGTTAGGTGATATTGGAGACATTGCAAACAATATGAAAACTGGTAATGGTTTTGATGTCAATTCGCAAATGGGACCATTAGTTTCAGAAAAGCATATGCAAAATGTTATGCGTTATATAGATTCTGGTAAAACAGCTGGAGCAGAAGTCGTTGCAGGAGGTAATAAGCTTTTTGATAAAGGATATTATGTTGCTCCAACCGTATTTTCTAATCCTAATAATAAAAAAATAGATATATTAACCGAAGAAATATTTGGACCTGTAATAGTTGCAGTAGCGTATGATGGTATTGATGATTTAATTCAAAAAGCAAATGATACAAGCTATGGTTTAGCAGCAAGTGTATGGACAAATAATGTTAGTAATATGCATAAAACACTTGAAAAATTAAATGCAGGAATGATTTATGTAAATTCACCTGTAAGATCAGATCCTAATTTACCTCTTGGAGGTTTTAATCAATCTGGTATTGGTAATGAGTTAGGTAGTGCATCTATAAAAGCATATACACGTTTAAAATCTGTGGTTATTGCTTATTAAAACAAAATCCTTTAGTTGTTTTATTTTATCCCCATAAAATAATTAACTATTTATTTGAATCAAATATAAAATTAAACAAATGAAAGAAAGTAAATCAATAGATGTAAATAGTCGTGGAACAATCGCTGCAGGACTAATTCTAGGTACAATTGGTGTGCTTTCATTTATTGTTCAACCTGGTTTGGTTCAGGGATTTGTAAGTGTACTAGGGCTCTCTGAGGCAGATGCAAACTTTTTGGCATCTATAGAAATGGCGGGAATTGCTTTGGCTACCATTATTGCTATTTTTTTAACGCCTAATTTAAGTTGGAGAACCATTACAGGTATAGCAATTATAATTGCGGTAGCTGGTAATTTATTTTCTGCTACAGGAGATAATCAAACGATATTGCAAATAGCAAGGTTTATAACAGGTATAGGAGAAGGTCTCATTATATCTTTAAGTTTTACAATTATAGGTTTAACACAAAAAACGGAAAGAAATTTAGCGCTTTATCTTGCACTATTGATGACATATGGAGCTTTTGGTCTTTGGGTTATGCCATTAGCTTTTCAAACTATTGGTTTAAAGGGTATTTTTATTATTTGGGCGATACTGTCTCTACTTGCTCTTTTTACTCTCAAATATGTGCCAATTTCGGATGCAAGTCAAGAAGAATTTAGACCTTCAGCCATACAATTAAATATAGGTTGGTTAATTTTGGCACTATTAGCAGTATTTGCTTACAACGCTGCTATTGGTTTGGCTTGGGCTAACTTATTTCTTATTGGTATGGATATTGTACCAAATGAACAAACAATTGCTAATACTTTACTAATTGCTCAATTTGCAGGTATTGCTGGAGCTGTAGGCGCTGTATATCTTTCAGATCGAATAGGAAGTTGGAAACCCTTATCTTTTGGTGTTATTGTTGCAGCTATGTGTATTGCTTTATTATTAGGGGAACCATCAATTTTAATATTTGGAATTGCTGTCTCTGGTTTTAACGGTTTATGGAACTTTACATTGCCTTATTTATTGAGTATTGTAGGAGACATGGATACAAAATCACGTATGATGACTTTGGCTATTGCTATACAAATGATTGGTCTTGGCTCTGGCCCATATCTAGCCTCTAAACTATTTAAAGCTGGTTTAGGTTTTAAAGAAATGGAAATTATAACGGTAGTAGCTTTGGTTGGAAGTATTATTATACTTGCTATTCCAGTTCGAACTCATAAAATCAATTTAAAAAAACAAGTAGAGTAATTATTTTGATTAATTACTAAAAACTCAAAAGTTTATTTATTCTAACACTTTTATGTAATTTTTTGATGGTTTTTTAAAATAAATTTACGACACAATAAATAATTCAATTATGGATAAAAAAACCATACTTATTATAGGAACAGCAGATACAAAATCTGATGAAATATTATTTATGAAATCTTGTGTTGAAGCACAAAATGGCAATGTAAAGATTATGGATGTGGGTGTTCTTGGTGATCCACCGTTCACACCAGATTATAGTAAACATGATGTTGCAAAATTTGCTAATACTTCTAATAAAGACATTATAGCACTTGGTCATGAAAACCTAGCCATGACAAAAACAGCAGAAGGCGCTGCTGCACTAACTAGAAAGTTATACGATGATGGTCTTATTGATGGGATGATAGCTTTAGGAGGATCAATGGGGACAGATTTAGCTTTAGATACTGCTGCTGCTTTACCTCTAGGAGTTCCAAAATATGTAGTATCTACAATCGCTTTTTCACATTTAATTCCGCCAGAAAGAATCACTCCAGATTTAACCATGATGTTATGGTCTGGAGGATTATATGGTTTAAATACGGTATGTAAATCTGTTTTAAGTCAAGCTTGTGGTGGTGTTTTAGGTGCAGCAAAAGCGATTAGAAAACCTAATGCAAAAAAACCACTTGTAGCTTTAAGTTCTTTAGGGAAAACAGCTTTAAAGTATATGGTTTATTTAAAACCAGAGCTAGAAAAAAGAGGGTATGAACTGATCGTTTTTCATACAACAGGGCAAGGTGGTAGAGCCTTAGAATGGTTAGCGAAGAGAGGACGATTTGTAGCGGTTTTAGATTTTAGTTTACAGGAGGTAGTAAATGATTTATTTAAATCTGTAGTCACTTCAGGTAGTAACCGTTTAGTCAGAGCAGGAGAGATTGGAATACCTCAAATTATTGCACCAGGTTCTATAAACATTATAGATTTGCCTACTTGGCAAAAACCAATAAAAAAATTAAAAAATAGACCACGTCATGTTCATAATAGATTAATATCTTCTGTAACATTAAGTGGTAAAGAATTACAAAAAGCAGCAAAAAACATATCAGATAAAGTTTCAAATGCTAAAGGTCCGGTAAAGTTTATTCTTCCCAAAAAAGGGGTTTTAGAGTGGGATAGAGAAGGTAATGAATTACATGATTTAGAAACTTTAAATATATTTTTTGATGCCATAAAAGCAAATGTAAAATCGAATGTAGATTTAATAGAATTAGATTGTCATATTAACGATATGGAATTTGTAAATAAAGTTCTTGAAATTTTTGATGAATGGGTTGAAAAGGGCATTATAGAAAAAGGAATTCAGTAAAATTATATCATGAAAAATAACAATACAATTAAAGCCTTACTACTTGATTTTGGTAGTGTAATAAGTAAGTCGCTTTTTGAACGACACGAGCTTATTGAAGAAAAACTAAATTTACCTGAAGGCACGCTTACATGGAAGGGACCTTTTGATCCTAAAAATGACCCATTATGGATGTCAATGCAGCGAGATGAAATTACAGAACGTGATTATTGGAGAACTAGAGCTAAAGAAGTAGGTGAATTAGTTGGAGAGCAAAATTGGTCTATGATTGACTTATTAAATGCGATAGGAGGAGAAACTAATTATGCTAAAATATTAAGACCTGAGGCATTAGAAACAATCACGTTAGTTAAAAAAGCTGGTTTAAAAGTAGGTATTTTAAGTAATGAAATAGAGTTATTTACAGGCAAGGCATTTGTAGATAATCTACCTTTTATTAATGAATTGGATACGTTTTACGATGCCACACATTCAGATATTCTGAAACCAGATCCTCGTTCATATAATTCGGCATTAAGTAATCTTAAATTAGAAGCAAAAGATGTTTTGTTTGTAGATGATCAACTAAGAAACATTGTTGGTGCAATGAAGTGCGGATTGAAGACTTTACATTTTGATATAACACAACCCAAAGCTTGTTACGATTATGTAACAAGTGTAATGAATATAAAATAATACGTATGAATACAGATAATATTACAGCAGCTAATATTGCAGAATGGAATGGAAAAGAGCAATGGCACCCAATGGGGCATCCAAATGATATGCTTAAAAAACCGCCACTAATTATTAATAAAGGAAGAGGTGTATATATTGAAGATAGTAATGGTAATAAAATGGTAGATGGTGTTGCTGGTCTTTGGAATATAAATTGTGGTTATGATCGTACTGAAATAAAAGAAGCAATTGTAAAACAATTAGATGAGCTCGTGTACTATTCAACTTTTAAAGGAACTACACATCCAAAATCTATTGAATTAGCACATCTTTTAATTAAGATGATGGAGCCAGAAAACATGAAGCGGGTTATGTTTAGTTCTGGTGGGTCTGATGCTATGGAAACTGCTATGCGTATTGCACGTCAATATTGGAAAATGCTAGGTCAAAAAGATAGGTTTAAATTTATATCCTTAAAACAAGGATACCATGGAACTCATTTTGGAGCAGCTTCTGTAAATGGTAACACTCGTTTTAGAAGAAACTATGAACCTATGTTACCAGGATGTTTTCACGTTGATGTACCATGGGATTATAGAAATCCATATACACAAGATCAAGCAAAATTGGGTGAAATTTGTGCAGAACTAGTGGATAGAGAAATACAATTTCAAAGTCCTGATACTGTTGCAGCTTTTATTATGGAGCCAGTTCTAGGAGCAGGAGGCGTAATTGTACCACCTGATAATTATATGAAATTAGTAAGAAAAGTGTGTGATAAACATGGTGTATTATTAATTGCAGATGAAGTTGTTACTGGTTTTGGGCGTACAGGTAGTATGTTTGGTAGTAGGGCTTTCGGAGTAAAACCAGATATCATAACGTTAGCAAAAGGAATCTCTTCAGGTTATGTTCCATTGGGAGCTACAGTTTGTAACGAACGAATAGACAATGCGTTTAAAGAAAATGAAGATTCTTTTGGAACCATAGGTCATGGGTACACTTATGCAGGTCATCCGCTTGCTTGTGCTGCTGCAATAGCCGCATTAAAAATAGTTAAAGATGAAGATTTACCAGGTAATGCTGCTAAACAAGGTACCTATTTAATGGATAGACTAAAACCTTTAGAAGAAAAATACGATTTTGTAGGTAACGTAAGAGGAAAAGGCTTAATGCTAGCGGTAGAGTTTGTTGAAAATAAAGCAAGTAAAAAACCTAATAGAGCTATTGTTGCTCAAATTTTTAAATTAATGCTTACTAAAGGTGCATTTGTCAGAGCTGCGGGAAATAACATTATTATTTCGCCTCCTTTAGTAATTAAAAGAGAAGAGTTAGATATTATTATAGATGCATTAGAATTTGCATTAGAAGAAGTTGAAAAATAAGTGTTTGATTAATTTTAAAATAGCACTAAAGCTAAACTCATCTTGGCTTTAGTGTTATTTTTCATTAAAAAAGAATTTCAGATATATGCCAAGAATATCAATAAAAGGTTCTCAAATGCCAGCATCACCAATACGTAAATTGGTGCCATTTGGAGAAGAAGCAAAAAAAAGAGGCGTAAATGTATATCATCTTAATATTGGGCAACCAGATATCAAGACACCTCAAATAGCGTTAGATGCGGTAAAAAATAATACTATCGATGTTTTAGCTTATAGCAGATCTGAAGGATCTGAGGCTTATAGACAAAAATTAGCAGCGTATTATCAAAAAAATAATATCTATGTAAAAGCCGAAGATATTATTGTAACTACTGGAGGTAGCGAAGCACTTTTGTTTGCTTTTGGAAGTATTATGGATACAGGAGATGAAGTCATTATTCCAGAGCCATTCTATGCAAATTATAATGGTTTTTCAGTTGCGTCTGGTGTAAAAGTAGTGCCAGTAATTTCTAAAATTGAAGATAATTTTGCGTTACCTCCAATTGAAGAGTTTGAAAAATTAATTACATCAAAAACAAAAGTTATTTTAATTTGTAATCCGGGTAATCCTACAGGCTATTTGTATAGTGAAGAAGAGATTAAAAAACTAGCACGTTTAGTAAAAAAACATGACTTGTTTTTAATTGCCGACGAGGTATATCGAGAATTTGTATACGATGGAATAAAGCACTTTTCTATTTTAGAAAATGAAGAGTTAGAAGATAATGCAATCATTATAGACTCCGTATCTAAACGTTATAGTATGTGTGGCGCAAGAATTGGATGTTTAGTTTCAAAAAACAAAGAAGTTATTGCAACAGCAATTAAATTTGCTCAAGCCAGATTATCTCCACCCACATATGCTCAAATTGCCTGTGAAGCTGCTTTAGAAACAAATCAAAGTTATTTTGATGAAGTCATTACAGAATATGTTGGTCGAAGAAATACTTTAATAAAAGAATTAGAACAAATTAAAGACATTAAAGTAGCACATCCAAAAGGCGCTTTTTATTGCATGGTAGAACTCCCTGTTGCTAATACCGATGATTTTGCACAATGGTTATTAGAAGATTTTCAATATAATAATGAAACTATAATGTTGGCACCTGCAGCTGGATTTTATTCAACTCCAAATACAGGGTTAAATCAGATTAGAATTGCTTACGTGTTAAAAAAAGAAGATTTAATTAAGGCTGTACAGATATTAAAAATCGCATTACAGAAGTATAATAAATAACACATGAAGCTTTCCAATTGCATAGTAATTATTTTATTTTTTACGCTTCTAAATTTTAAATCAAAAGAGAACGTAGAAGGTAATCGTCCTAATATTTTACTAATCATGGCAGATGATCTAGGTTTTTCTGATTTGGGGTGTTTTGGAAGTGAAATTAGAACGCCTAATTTAGATGATTTGGCAAAAAAAGGAATTAGAAATACTTCATTCTATACTGCACCAACTTGTTCTCCTTCAAGGGGCATGTTGCTTTCTGGAGTAGATAATCACAGAAACGGTTATGGTACGATGGAGGGTGATTGGGCAGAAAATCAAAAAGGTGTTAAAGGTTATGAAGGTCATTTAAATTTTGATGTTGTTACCTTTCCAAAACTATTACAGGAAAATGGTTATCATACTTCTATTTCTGGAAAATGGCACCAAGCGTTTCCTGTTTCTAAAGAAGAACAATGGCCTGATAAAAGAGGGTTTACAAGGTCCTTTAGTTTGTTGCCTGGAGGAGCTGGACATTATGAAGATCAACAAAAATTATTTTCTTTTTACGAAAAAACATGGTATGTAGAAGATGGTAAACAAGTAGATAAGCTTCCTGAAAATTTTTATTCAAGTGATTTTTACGCAACAAAGGGTATGAGTTATATTGATGAAAGCATAAAAGAAGATAAACCTTTTTTTAACTATTTAGCATTTACTGCACCACATTGGCCTTTACAAGTTCCTGATGATTATATTGATCTGTATAAAGGAAGTTATGATGAAGGGTATGAAGTGTTGGCGCAAGAGCGAATGAAAAAAATGAAACAGTTAGGCATCGTTCCCAAACATTCAAAAGTTCCACCATTGAGCCCAAATGTGCGTCCATGGAAAACACTTACAGCTAAGGAAAAGAAAATATCTTCTAAAACTATGGAGGTATATGCAGCCATGGTTGAGCGTTTAGATGCTAATGTAGGACGTGTAATTAAGCATTTAAAAGATAAAGGAGTTTATGAAAATACCGTAATTGTTTTTTTAGCAGATAATGGAGCTGAAGGTAATTATATAGGGTCAATATTAAAAACCCAAAAATGGGTAGATGAAAATTTTGACAATAGCCTAAATAATATTGGTAGGAAAAACTCATATGCTTTTACAGGTCCATCTTGGGCTCAAGTTAGTTCACTTCCCTTTAAATGGTATAAAGGTTTTTCAACAGAAGGAGGAGTAAGATGTCCTTCAATTATTAGTTATGGCAAATGGAAAGGGAATGTTGGAAAAATAAACAACCAAATTTTAACTATTAAAGATTTTGCACCTACCTTTTTAGAACTTGCAAAAATAAAACATCCTGGAACAGAATATAAAGGAAGAAAAATATTTCAATTAGATGGAACTTCAATGATAGAATGGCTTGAAAATAAAGAAGAATTAGTACACGATATTAAAAAAGCACATTGTTGGGAGTTATATGGTCGTAGAGGCGTTAGAAAAGGAAACTGGAAAGCTGAATGGCAAGACAGACCTTATGGTGAAGATAAATGGGAACTATATGATTTATCTACAGATATTAGTGAACAAATTAATTTATCTAAAAAAAAACCTAAAAAATTAGAAGAATTAATCAAAGAATGGGAAACATATGTTTTAAAATATGATGTTAAACTTCCAAGTGAAAGAGTTGGTTATGGCCCGGATGAAATTTATATAAAGTAACACCTATTTTTGCTGTTGAATTTTTCTATATTCATTTGGTGTATGACCTGTCATATCTTTAAAAAGAGTAGAAAAATATGCAGGATATTCAAAACCTAAATCATAACAAATCTCTTTAAGGTTTTTATTAGAATAAGCTAATAGTCTTTTTGCTTCTAAAATAACTCTATCCAGTAAATAACGCTTTGCTGTAATTCCTGTAAACTCTTTCACTAAATCAGATAATTTTCTTCTAGATATACTTAATTGACTTGCGTAAAAATCCATACTATGGTTAGTCATAAAGTTGTTTTCCAAAAGGTTTAAAAAGTGAGTGTATTGTATTTTGTTATGATTATTGATTTCTCCTTTTGTTGTGTCAATTACAACTTCTCTAGCTTTGCGTTCAATTTTAAGAATTAAACTAATGAAAAGGTGTTGTACAATTGCTTTACTAGTAAAAGCACCTTCTGGTTCGTAATATTCTTTTAAAAGTATATTAAAATGTACTTTTAAATTTTTTATTCCTTTTTTTTTGAATTCAATATATTTTAAATCAGATATATAACCATTCAATTTTGAGTAATAAGATGATTTGTAATTAAGACCCGCGCTTGGGATAAATTCATTTTTGTACTTTAAAGAATAACCAACGGCTTCTTTGATATTAATAATTTTAAAAATTTGGTTTTTTTGGATAAAAAATAAAGTATTTGGTTTTAAATTAATTATTTCATCATCAATTTTAAACTCTCCTTCTCCAGAAAAGAATAAAATAATTTCCTTATAATCATGCCTATCTGTCTTCTCCTTCTCCTTTTTGATAGTGCAATTTGTAGGTAAAGGAACAATTGTAAATGCTGATTCTTTGTTATTTCTAATCATACTTTTTTCTAAACAATAATAATGGAATTTAGTGTTTTAATTTTTAAAAATCAATAAATCAAAGCCTAATTTTAACCTTTGCCAATGCTTATTTGGTTTGCACCTGATCAATGAAGACTACCAAAAAGAGATTGCTATTGTTGAAAGTGAAAAGACTGCAATAACTATGAGTATTTATGTACCTGATTATATTTGGTTAGCTATGAAGTCGAACTTTTTTAGGTCTGATTTAGCTGTTTTTAGAAAAAATTATTCCCAAGTATAAAAAATTATTCTTACTTAAAAATAAATTATCTTTTTAATTTATTTTAAAAGCACAATAAGATCACATTTGTACTAATGTGTAATATATTTATCTTTTTTTTATTGTTAATATAAGTTTTATTTTTATATTTGTAAAAAAATAATACAAATATGAAAACTAATAGAGATAGATTTAAGGAAATTGCCTCAAGAAGAGTTGACAAAGTGTTAAGCTCATTTTCAAGTTTAGAAAAATGTTCTAACTCCTATAATTATGAATATAATCAAGAAGATGTCAAGAAAATGAATGCAGTTTTAAAGACTAAGTTTGATGAAGTTAAAGCTGCTTTTGAAAAGGGTGTTAAAAAAAATAATGAAAAATTTAAATTTTAGTATATGAGTAATCTTAAATTCCACGCACATAAAAAAAATGACGTAAATTCAGATGATGGACCAGCTACTGCAGCTGTTCTAACTTTCTCAGGTAAAGGTGATGATTCTATGGTTAAGGAATTAACTCAAAATTCTATTGATGCAACTCAAGAGGATGATTCTGGAAATAAAAAAAAGTTACGTATTTCAATAGATCAACAAAAAATAGAAAAAAAATCTATACCTGATTTTGAAAATTTTGAGAAAATGCTT
>Ga0115570_10001026_pt1 | contig 22669 bp, 22 predicted proteins | sample COGITO_mtgs_1205_3_FD_87294 | JGI IMG/M metagenome (GOLD analysis project Ga0115570, IMG submission 87294) | Pelagic marine microbial communities from North Sea - COGITO_mtgs_120524 | ecosystem: Environmental > Aquatic > Marine > Epipelagic | place: Germany:Helgoland, sampling site Kabeltonne... | reverse complement strand
GATGGAGATCAAATGGCTGTTCACTTACCACTAGGTCCAGAGGCTATACTTGAAGCTCAATTGCTGATGCTTGCCTCTCACAATATTTTGAATCCTGCCAACGGGTCGCCAGTAGCGGTACCTTCTCAGGATATGGTGTTAGGGTTATATTATATGACCAAAATCATGAAATCAATGGGTGATTTGAAGGTCAAAGGAGAAGGTTTGACTTTTTATTCTCCAGAGGAAGTAGTTATTGCTTACAACGAGAAAAAAGTTGATCTTAATGCTCAGATTAAAGTTCGTACTATGGACTTTAATGCCGAGGGAGAATTGGTTCCTCAAATCATTGAAACTTCTACTGGACGTGTTCTCTTTAATGAGAAAGTGCCACAAGAGGCCGGATACATCAATCAGATTTTGACTAAGAAATCATTGAGAGATATTATTGGGGATATTCTTAAAGCGACTAGCGTCCCGCGTACAGCGCAATTCTTGGATGAAATTAAAACCTTAGGTTTTAATTTTGCATTCAAGGGCGGTTTGTCATTTAGTCTGGGTGATATTATTATTCCAGGTGAAAAACAAAGCATGATCGACAGTGCTCAAAAGCAAATTGACGGTATTGTAGGAAACTACAATATGGGTATGATTACAAATAATGAGCGCTACAATCAGGTTATTGATATTTGGACCTCGACCAATGCCGAACTGACTGAATTATCTATGAAGAGAATTCGTGAGGATCAGCAAGGATTTAACTCTGTATTTATGATGTTAGATTCTGGTGCGCGTGGATCGAAAGAACAAATCCGCCAGTTAACTGGTATGCGTGGATTGATGGCAAAGCCAAAGAAATCTAACGCTGGTGGAGGTGAAATTATTGAAAATCCAATCTTATCTAACTTTAAAGAAGGACTTTCTATTCTCGAATATTTTATTTCGACTCACGGTGCACGTAAAGGGCTTGCCGATACCGCACTTAAAACCGCAGATGCTGGATATTTAACCCGTCGATTAGTTGATGTGTCTCAAGATGTTATCATCAATTCTGAAGATTGCGGAACTTTGAGAGGTGTGGTTGTCAAAGCTTTAAAGAAAAACGAAGAGGTCGTTGAAAATTTGGCATCCAGAATTGTTGGACGTACTGCACTCGAGGATGTTTTTAACCCACTGAACAATGACTTATTAGTTGGGGCAGGCGATGATATCACAGATAAAATTGCTGCGAATATTGAAGCATCTCCTGTCGATAAAGTTCCTGTTCGTTCGCCACTTACATGTGAGGCCGTTACTGGAATCTGTGCTAAGTGTTATGGCCGTAATTTGGCCACAGGTAAAATGGTTCAGAGAGGTGAAGCCGTTGGTGTAGTAGCTGCTCAATCTATTGGAGAACCAGGAACACAGCTTACGCTGCGTACATTCCACGTTGGAGGTATTGCAGGTAACATTTCAGAAGAAAATAAAATTGTAGCCAGATTCGATGGTGTTGTAGAAATGGAAGACTTAAAAACTGTTCAGGGGGAAACAGCCGACAGTAAAAAAGCTGACATTGTGATTTCCCGTTCGACCGAATTGAAGCTCTTCGATCCTAATACAGGAAACTTATTGAACAATCACAACATTCCTTATGGTTCAAGTATTTTTGTAAAAAATGGTTCCAAAATCAAGAAAGGAGAAGTGATTTGTCAGTGGGATCCATATAATGGTGTTATTATATCTGAATTTTCTGGTAAAGTTCGTTACGAAAATATTGAGCAAGGGATTACATTCCAAGTTGAAATAGATGAACAAACTGGCTTCCAAGAAAAGGTAATTTCAGAATCAAGAAATAAGAAATTGATTCCAACACTTCTTATTGAAGATAAAAAAGGTAATGTGATTCGTTCATATAATCTTCCAGTTGGAGCCCACTTAATGATTGATAATGGCGAAACTATTAGCTTAGGTAAAGTCCTTGTTAAGATTCCAAGAAAATCTGCCAAAGCAGGTGACATTACAGGAGGTCTTCCGCGTGTAACTGAGTTATTTGAAGCACGTAATCCCTCTAATCCAGCTGTAGTTAGTGAAATTGATGGTGTTGTTTCTTTTGGTAAAATCAAGCGAGGAAATCGTGAGATTGTGGTGGAATCGAAGCTTGGCGATATCAAAAAATATTTGGTAAAACTATCTAATCAAATCTTGGTTCAAGAAAATGATTATGTCAAAGCAGGTATGCCTCTTTCTGATGGGTCTGTAACACCAGAAGATATTCTTAAAATTAAAGGTCCAGCTGCTGTACAGCAATATTTGGTTAACGAAGTTCAAGAGGTTTATCGATTACAAGGTGTTAAAATTAACGATAAACATTTTGAGGTGGTTGTGCGTCAAATGATGCGTAAGGTTCGTATAATTGATTCTGGAGACACCCTGTTTTTAGAAGATCAATTGGCCCATAAATATGACTTCATAAATGAAAATGATCAAATTTTTGGCAAAAAGGTTGTCGAAAACTCGGGGGATTCGGCCAATATTAAAGTTGGACAAATCATTACCGCACGTGAGTTACGCGATGAGAATTCTTTGTTGAAACGCGAAGATAAGGCCCTAATTGAAGCTCGAGATGCCAGACCGGCAACAGCGTCACCTGTATTGCAAGGTATTACACGGGCATCACTACAAACCAAGTCGTTCATATCGGCGGCATCCTTCCAAGAGACTACCAAAGTCTTAAATGAAGCTGCGGTTAATGGAAAAGTTGATACTTTAGAAGGACTTAAAGAAAATGTAATTGTTGGCAAAAGAATTCCAGCTGGAACAGGCATGCGAAAATACGATTCGTTTATTGTAGGATCTAAAGAGGAATTAGAGCAAATGGTTCAATTTTCTGAGGAAGAAGAGGTTAATTTAAATTAAAGATATGAGTGACATTAAAAATAATCCAAAACAAGGTCAGTTGAATATTGAAATTGATGAAAGTGTAGCACAAGGGGTTTACTCAAATTTGGCTATCATTAATCATTCTCCATCTGAGTTTGTTTTGGATTTTATTAGTGTCATGCCTGGTACACCTAAAAGCAAAGTGCGTTCGAGGATTATTCTTACGCCCCAGCATGCAAAGAGGCTCAATAAGGCAATAGCTGATAACATCGCTCGTTTTGAAGAAAAGCACGGTGTCATTTCTGAGAATGATCATCCTCAGGTGCCTTTAAGTTTTGGTCCAGCAGGACAAGCCTAGCCTAGTCAAACTCTGAAGTGTAGTGAAATTTAATGCTTGGGTATTTCTGCTCAGTTATTTGAAGTGAAAAAGAGGAGTCAGCTAAAAACACCAATTGCTCTTGTTTGTCAAGTGCAAGAAATCGTTGCTTCACGGTTCTAAACTCCTCCAATTCTTTCGGATCTGCTTGTCGCCCATCAACCCAACACGCTTTAAATACATTCACATTTTCATAGCTGCACTTTGCGCCATATTCGTGCTCTAGCCTGTATTGTATCACTTCATATTGCAAGGCTCCAACGGTACCAATAACCTTGCGGCCGTTAAGATTTAAAGTAAATAATTGTGCTACACCTTCATCCATCAGCTGATCTATACCTTTGAATAGCTGCTTTGATTTCATTGGGTCGGCATTGTTTATATATCTAAAATGCTCTGGTGAAAAGCTCGGTACACCTTTATAATGAATGATTTCACCTGAAGTTAATGTATCCCCAATTTTAAAATGACCTGTATCATGAAGACCAATAATGTCTCCTGGGTAGGAGACGTCTACAATTTGTTTTTTTTCTGCAAAAAAGGCATTTGGACTTGAGAATTTGAGTTTTTTGTTGTGCCGAACATGCAAGTATGGTGTATTTCGCCTAAACTGCCCGGACACAATTTTTATAAATGCCAAACGATCTCTGTGATTTGGATCCATATTGGCATGAATTTTAAAAACAAACCCAGTGAAATCAGTTTCATTGGCATTGACTAACCGCTCTTCACTTTGCTTTGGCAATGGGGCGGGAGCAATTTCAACAAAACAATCTAATAACTCTCTAACACCAAAATTGTTCAAAGCAGATCCAAAGAAAACAGGCTGAAGGTCTCCCTTAAGGTAGCTGTCGCGGTCAAAACTTGGATACACCTCTTCAATTAATTCTAATTCTTCACGCAGTGTCTCAGCGTGCTTAGATCCTACTAAATCATCCAAGTTTGAAGATAAGATTTCTTCAATTTTAATGGTGTCGTTAATGTGGGTTTTGGCGGCGCCACTAAATAATTTAATATTTTTTTCCCAAATATTGTAAATGCCTTTAAATTCATAACCCATACCAATAGGAAAACTCAAAGGAACAACGCAAAGACCTAATTTTTGTTCAACTTCGTCTAATAAGTCAAAGGCGTCTTTACCTTCACGATCCAATTTGTTGATAAAAACGATGATTGGAATATTTCTCATTCGACAAACTTGGACAAGCTTTTCAGTTTGTTCTTCCACCCCTTTTGCAACATCAATCACTACAATAACACTATCTACCGCTGTTAGTGTTCGAAAGGTGTCCTCAGCGAAATCTTTGTGTCCAGGAGTGTCTAAAATGTTGATTTTAAAATTATTATATTCAAAAGCTAAAACCGATGTGGCGACAGAAATACCTCTGTGGCGCTCTATTTCCATAAAATCACTGGTAGCTGTTTTTTTAATTTTATTGTTTTTTACCGCACCTGCTTCCTGAATAGCTCCACCAAAAAGTAATAGTTTTTCTGTTAAGGTTGTTTTACCTGCATCAGGGTGAGAGATGATGCCGAAGGTTCTGCGTCGATTAATTTCTTCTTTAAAAGTCATAACTTATAGTTACTGCAAATATAACATTAGTGTATGGTTTTAAAAGACTGAAATTTCTCAAGGATTGGTAGCTTTTTTTTGTAATAAGATATTATTTTTACAATGTATGGAGGAACAAGTTGTTTTAGTAGATGCCAATGATAATACTATAGGTCAAATGGAAAAAATAGAAGCTCATGTGAAAGGAGTTTTGCATCGTGCTTTTTCTATTTTTTTGATAAACTCTGAGGGTAAATTGCTTTTACAACAACGTGCCCTCACCAAATATCATTCCCCAGGTTTATGGACAAATACTTGTTGTAGCCATCAGCGTTTAGGAGAAGATTCTTTGGCAGCTGCTAATCGCCGTCTGTTCGAAGAAATGGGAATGACTGCAAAGCTTCATGAAGCCTTTACTTTTGTCTACCAAGCAGATATGGGGAATGGACTCATTGAGCATGAATTGGATCATGTTATTATTGGATATACAGATAAAGAACCCAAAATCAATTTAGAGGAAGTGGCTGAATGGAGCTGGAAAGATGTAGATTTTTTAAAGGCTGATTTGGTTAATCGTCCAGATAGGTATACCGCTTGGTTTAAGATAGTCTTCGATCAGTTTTACGAATATTTAAAAAGTAGAAAATGAAAGTTACAGTAAGTAGAAAAGCTCATTTTAATGCTGCACATCGACTGTACAGAGAGGACTGGAGTATGGCAAAGAATGATGCTGTTTTTGGTAAATGTAATAATCCCAATTATCATGGTCACAATTACGAATTAATAGCCAGTGTTACTGGATCAGTTGATCCAGTAACAGGATTCGTTATCGATGTAAAAGTTTTAAAAGATCTTATTAAGATTCATGTCGAAGATGCATTTGATCACAAAAATTTAAATCTTGACGTTAAAGATTTTAAAGATATAAATCCAACAGCAGAGAATATAGCGATTGCTATTCATAATCGGTTACTTCCTCACATATCTACTGGTCTTGAACTTTCTATTACCTTATACGAAACGCCAAGAAATTTTGTAACCTATGATGGAAAATCTTAATCATTTGGATCAACAATCTTTGGAGCCGTTAATATTTGAGCCTATTCTTAAAAATAGAATTTGGGGGGGTGAGAAACTAAAAAATTTACTTCAAAAGAATACTGAACAGCTTAATGTCGGAGAAAGTTGGGAGATTAGTGATGTTGAAGGCGATGTCTCTGTCGTGACTGGCGGTTCTTTTCATGGCAAATCCTTAAGAGACTTGGTTCGCCTATATCAGTCTGATTTTTTAGGTGACGCCAATTATGATCGATTTGGAGATAAATTTCCGTTACTTATAAAGTTTATAGATGCCAAAAATAATTTATCGATTCAGCTGCATCCCAATGATAGACTTGCTGCTGAGCGGCATAATTCCTTCGGTAAAAACGAAATGTGGTATATTATGCAAGCTGATGAAGGCGCTGAGATTATAGTTGATTTTAATCAAGAAATGGATATCGCAAAATACCAGCAGCATCTTTCGGAAGGTACTTTGCCTTTAATTATGAATAATGAAAAAGTAGCGCCAGGTGATGCTTTTATGATCGATGTTGGAAGGGTGCACGCTATTGGGGCAGGTGTTTTATTGGCAGAGATTCAACAGACTAGTGATGTCACCTATAGGCTATATGATTGGGACAGAGTTGATAACCAAGGCCAGCCCAGAGAACTGCATACTAAGATGGCCCTAGACGCTATTGATTTTCATATGCCATCCAATTTTCGAAGATCTTACAGTTCCGAGCCAAATCGTCCAAATTCCATTATAGAATGTCCTTATTTTTCATGTAATTATTTTGAAATAAGTAGAAATATCAGAATAACAAATAAATATGATTCTTTTCTAATATATATTTGCATAGAAGGAGATCTCACCGTAAATTTCCGACGGAATAGATGGAAAATTAACAAGGGACAATCCATTCTAATTCCGGCGGCGGTAAAAAACTTTGAATTAATTGCTGAATATGCAAAACTATTAGAGGTTTATGTTGAGCCTTACAATAAAACGATATGACAAAAATTAAAGACTTAAAGAAAGACATTAATGATACTCTTGGTGAGGTTATTACATCTGCACTTATTTGGCAAAGCCAAAATGCTGGAAAATCGGCTGATACCGATGCCTTAGTTGACGAAACAATTGAAGTGTTCGACATCTTAATAGCGAAACTTAATGATCGAAATGAGCGCTCGACTAAAGGACATTTTGCAAAAATTAGACAAGAATTGAATGAGGCTGAAGAACGTTTGATGGCAAAAATCGCCGCTTTAAGTTAATTTACAGACTTTTCATAAACAACGTAATCACTTTAATCAAATCCGAACTTATCGGTCGGTGAGGCTCATTGTACGACTTGGCATTTTCAAGTGGGTCTTTTGATACATTTACTAGGACATGGTTCATGTCTTGTATCACCGAAAGCTTACTATAACTGTTGACTTCTGCTAATTGAATGGCTTGGTCACTCTCGATTTGTAAATCGTTACTTCCATTTAAAATAAGACTTGGTATTTCTATCTTACTTAAAATTTCAGATGGTGTATAGTTCATCCAATTGATTAAAAAGGGTTGAACCGTTTTGTTAAATATGCTACCTAGTACGGGTGGGTAATCATCAGTTGTTTTACCAGATTTTAAGACGGCTATAATCCTATCGGATTGTACAGACAGTTCTGGTGCATTCTGCTTGATTTGCTTCGAAATGATAACATCTATGGATTCGGATGGACCAGCAATAGATACAATGCCATTCGCACCCTTTGAGGCAAGCATGGCAATTAAACTTCCTTGACTATGTCCAATAACTATAATTTTATGATAGGCTTTGTTGTTTCTAAAATAAGCAACAACATCCTTAGCGTCATCAATAAAATCATCAAATAGGTAATCATTATCATAAATCCCCATTTTTAAATCCTTTACAACCCGCTTGTCATATCTGAAAGATGAAAAACCTTGCTCGGCTAAACCATAAGCGAGTTTCTTTAGCGCATCACATTTTAAAAAATTCTGATTTCCATCGCGATCTGTCGGCCCCGAGCCGGCAATAATTATAGCTAAAGTCTTATTATAAATAGAATCAGTTGGCGTCAAAAGTGTACCTTCGATATAATCTGAAACTGTAATATCAGTAGATACAGTCTCGATATTTTGTGTATACGATAACTGAGCTAATAGAATAACAACAAAGGGAATATGTTTCATTGCAATCGCTTTTCTTCAAAAATAGGTCAAAATAACTTCAACTAGTTCAGAATTTGACGAAATGCAATCTGATAAAATCCAGATATTTTACCTTCTTTTACATGCCTAAACACAAAAAAACATCATCTTATAAATAAAATGATGTTTTTGGTAGGTTAAATTTTGATTTGGATCAAAAAAGGTAATGGACAAATGTAGATCACATATACGCGCTGAGAGTATCTATGCTATAAGTGGTGTCCATATTATATAAAAATGATCCAAATGGGTTATAAGTGGTTATTTAATTAAATCATAACTTCTAGATATAAAACGGGTCAACTCTTCGCCTTTTAATAAGCCTTGAGATAAGCGTGCCAAGTCTACACCTTGTTTAATGAGTCGTTGCTGTTTAGCTTCAGTTTTTGTTTCTAAAATTCTTCCAATCAATTCATGATTGGTATTTACCACTAAATTATACATTTCGGGTAGATTGCCCATGCCAAACATACCACCGCCACCACCAGACTGCTGCATTTCTTTCATTCTTCGCATGAATTCGGGTTGCGTAATTAAAAATGGCGACGCCTCACTATCCATAGCTTCAAGTTGAATTGAATATTTTTCTTCTGAGATCTGTGTTTTTAAAATGGTTTCAAAACGAGTTTTTTCATCATCTGACAGTTTTGAAATCACCACATCATCTTTCTTGATCAGATTGTCGATATGATCAGCATCAATTCGAGCAAAACTTAGATTATCGTTAGCGCCCTCAAGCTTTTGAATGAGATGACTTACAATTGGAGAATCCAAAAGTAGAACCTCGTAATTTTTTGCTTTGGCTTGCTCAATATAACTATGCTGCTCTTCAATATTTGACGCATAAAGTACGATAAGTTTACCATCCTTATCTGTTTGCAGTTCAGAGGTCTTTTTATTCAGTTCTTCAAAAGTAAAATAGTCGCCATTAGTAGTGGGGTATAGTGCGAATTTCTCGGCCTTTTCGAAAAACTTCTCGTCACTCAACATGCCATACTCTATAACTACTTTGATATCATTCCACTTTTTTTCAAATGACTCTCGATCCTCTTTGAACATGGCTTGAAGCTTGTCTGCAACTTTTCGACTTATATATGACGATATTTTTTTCACAGCTCCGTCTGCTTGCAAATAGGATCTTGAAACGTTTAAAGGAATATCTGGAGAATCAATCACACCTCGAAGCATGGTCAGGAAGTCAGGTACAATACCTTCTACATTGTCGGTTACGAAAACTTGATTTTGATAAAGTTGAATACGATCTTTTTGAAGATTCATATCATTACTCAATTTTGGAAAGTACAGAATCCCTGTTAAATTAAAGGGATAGTCAACGTTGAGATGAATCTGAAATAGTGGCGATTCAAATTGTGTAGGATATAACTCCCTGTAAAATGATTGATAATCTTCGTCTGTTAAATCTGCTGGTGTTTGAGTCCATGCAGGATTAGTGTTATTGATGATATTATCAACTGTTTTCGTTTTTGGTTTCGCATCCTTTTTCGCATTCTTAGGGAGTGGTAAGGTTTCTTCTTTTGTTCCAAACTTGATAGGAACAGGCATAAACTTGTTGTATTTATTCAACAGTGTTTTAATTCTGGAATCTTCTAAGAATTCAACCGAATCCTTGTCAATGTGTAAAATAATTTCGGTTCCTCGCTCTGTTTTATCAGAATCTTCCAAAATGAATTCGGGAGATCCGTCGCACGACCAATGCACTGCAGGCTCATCCTTAAAAGATTTTGTAATAATCTCTACTTTTTCAGAGACCATGAAGGCAGAATAGAATCCAAGTCCAAAATGACCTATAATTCCTGCATCTTCTAATTTGTCTTTATATTGATCAAGAAACTCTTCTGCTCCAGAGAAAGCCACTTCATTGATATACTTTTCAACTTCAGATTTTGTCATTCCTAATCCTTGGTCAATGATATGAAGAGTTTTAGATTTTTTATCAACCTTCACCTCAATTATCGGCGTTCCAAAATCGACTTTGGCTTCTCCTAGACTATGCAAATGCCTTAATTTTAATGTTGCATCTGAAGCATTACTAATTAATTCTCGTAAAAATATTTCGTGGTCACTATAAAGAAATTTTTTAATGAGTGGAAAAATATTATCCACTGATACATTGATTTTTCCTTTTGTCATGATTTTTATTTTTAAATGTTTTAACTACTAAGTCAAAAAAAATACCACAAGTATAAAACTGACAAACTGACACCATCTTAAGGATCGATCTAATCCCTATATTTGTAATATTAAAAAACTCATTTTCAATGTATACATCAAGAATATCAGGCTGCGGGCATTTTCTTCCAGATAATATTGTTACGAATAATGATTTGATCGAATTGATGGAAACGAGTGATGCTTGGATTCAAGAGCGTACAGGAATTAATGAACGAAGATGGATTGATCCTGCTTCTGGAGAAACAACATCAACAATGGGTGCCAAGGCAGCGCGGAATGCAATAAAATCAGCCGGCTTAAGAGTCGATGATATTGACTTCATTATTTTTGCTACCTTATCTCCAGACATGTATTTTCCTGGTGGTGGTGTTAGGATTCAAGATATCCTTGGCATGACAACCATAGGAGCGCTTGACGTCAGAAATCAATGTTCTGGTTTTGTTTATGCTTTGTCAGTTGCGGATCAATTTATAAAAACGGGGATGTATAAGAACATCCTAGTTATAGGTAGTGAAAACCATTCTGGAGGATTGGAAAAAACGACCAGAGGCAGAGGTGTGAGCGTTATTTTTGGCGATGGCGCTGGGGCAGTTGTACTTTCAAGAAGCGAAGTAGAAGGTTGCGGTTTGCTGTCTACCCATTTACATTCTGAGGGAGCTCACGCCGAGCAGTTGTCATTAGCAGGACCGAGCACGGGAAGATGGGTGGATCAAATTATAAGAGAAAATGATCCAAATGACACCTCTTATTATCCATACATGAATGGACAATTTGTATTCAAACACGCCGTAGTGAGGTTTAGTGAGGTAATTAATGAAGCCCTTGATGCAAATGGATTATCTTCAGCAGATATTGATATGCTTATACCTCATCAAGCTAACTTGAGAATTGCTCAATTTATTCAGAAAAAATTTGGACTTGAAGACCATCAAGTATTTAACAATATTATGCGCTATGGCAATACAACTGCCGCATCAATTCCGATAGCACTATCTGAGGCTGTTGAGCAAGGTCTCATTAAGCCTGGAGATGTTGTTGTTATGGCAGCTTTTGGTAGTGGGTTTACATGGGCTAGTGCTCTTTTTCGCTGGTAAGATGTCATTAACGACCTTAGTTATTGGTGCTAGTAATAATCCAGACCGCTATGCCTATAAAGCGATCAAGGCATTATTAAATCATGGTCATACTGTAATTGCTGTTGGAAATCGCGAGGGTGCGATTTATAACATAATAATCTCAAAAAATTGGCCTGAAACGAATTCTATAGATACGCTTACCCTATATATCGGCAAGGTGCATCAAGAGGCTGTAATACCTAAAATTTTAGTATTAAAGCCAAGACGTGTTATTTTTAATCCTGGAACAGAAAACGAGGTTTTAGAAACCATTTTACGTGATGCAGGAATAGTTGTAGAAACGGCCTGTACTCTTGTTTTACTTGCGACGAATCAATATCAATCCTAAGAAAGTAAGCAATCCATTTAAAGGTAGGAGCTCATAACCCAATTGATAGCCTCCTAAAACGTCTGTTGGCAAATTCCCTAAAATAGTAATTACCCCCACAGAGGTTAAACATACCATCCAAACATACTTGTCTATTAATTTGTACGAAGTTAATATGCCAAAGGCAAACAGTCCTAGTAAGGGGCCATAAGTGTAAGTCGCTACGGTTAGAAGTCCATCAATGACATTTCGGTCGATGATGTACTTGAAACTGATGATCACTAGAATTAAAATGACGCAAATAGCAATGTGAACCTTCTTACGTAATGTCTTTTGCAAATATTCTGGACGTTTTTCAATATTTAAAAAATCAACACAAAATGATGTCGTTAAGGCCGTTAAAGCGCTGTCGGCACTGCTATAGGCAGCTGCAATAAGTCCTAATAAAAATACAATTGATAGCCCGTTTCCAAGTCCCTGGTTTAGAGCGATTTCAGGAAAGAGCAAATCGCTTTTCGGTGCGCCGTCCATCAAAGGTAAACTCATACTGGCGTTGTCTGCATAAATATAAAGTAAAGCACCTAAAATTAAGAACAATAAATTCACTACAACCAACACAATGCTAAACCAAACCATGTTTTTTTGGGCATCTTTAAGTGTTCTACAAGTCAAATTTTTCTGCATCATATCCTGATCCAGTCCAGTCATACAAATAGCAATAAACATGCCGCCGATAAATGATTTTATCAGGTGATTTTTTGCTAAAATGCTATCTGTAAAAAATATTTGATTGTAATGGTCGAACTCCGTTGACTTAAGGAAATCTAAAAATGTCAAATTCAGATTGTCTAAAATTAAAACAACTGAAAGACCAACTGCCATAAGCATAAAAAGTGTTTGTAAAGTATCTGTCCAAACAATAGTTTTTATACCACCTCGGTACGTATAAACCCATATGAGTAGTACTGAAAGGATTACAGTCGCTTCAAAAGGTATGTTCCAGTTATCAAAGACAAATTGCTGCAAGACAATGGCGACGAGAAACAGTCTGAAAGCAGCGCCAATGACCCGCGATATAAAAAAGAAAAACGCGCCTGTGCGATGACTTACCCTACCGAATCTGCTATCTAAGTACTCATAAATAGAGGTTACGTTCAGACGGTAATAAATGGGGAGTAGAACAAAAGCAATAACCAAGTATCCACCCAAGTAGCCCAGAACAACCTGCATATATCCCATTTGAGCCCCAGCAACCCATCCTGGAACTGATATAAAAGTAACCCCGGATAGTGAGGTTCCAATCATTCCAAAAGCTACTAAATACCAAGGAGACTCACGGTTGGCTTGAAAAAAAATCTTATTGCTATCATCTCGCCCAGTTAAAAAGGAAATACTGTATAAAATAACAAAGTAGCCTATAATAATAGTTAAAATCAGTGTGGGTGTCATAATGTCATTGATTAAACAATATTGCGATTATTTTTCTCATTTTCCAAATGCTGATAGTCAAAGTTAATTTTCATGTTACAAAACAAGTTTATATTGTATTTTTGTCTTCATGGAGTTCTCATCAAAGTTACTCGAAAATGCTGTCTCTGAAATGTCGCACTTGCCCGGCATTGGAAAAAGAACCGCTTTACGTTTGGTGTTGCATCTCTTGCGGCAACCAGAAAGCCAAACCGAAGCACTTTCAAAAGCCTTATTAAATTTGCGGTTGACTATCAAATTTTGCGAACAATGTCACAACTTATGCGATACCGTAAAATGCGAGATATGTTCTAATGGGTTTCGTGACGAAAGCCAGATTTGTGTGGTTGAAGATATTCGTGACGTGATGGCCATTGAAAATACTGGAACTTTTAGGGGCTTATATCATGTTCTAGGAGGTAAGATATCCCCAATGGATGGTGTGGGCCCTCACGATTTAAATATCGAGTCTTTAGTGACAAGAGTAGCTTCTGGAAATGTAAAAGAACTGATATTCGCTTTGAGTTCCACTATAGAAGGTGATACTACAAACTTCTATATTTTTAAAAAATTGAACGGATTTGAACTCAAAGTTTCAACTATAGCAAGGGGAATCGCTGTTGGCGATGAATTAGAGTATGCCGATGAAATCACTTTAGGAAGGAGCATTCAAAATCGAATACCCTTTGAATCGGCCATTAAATCGTAGTCATAAGTTATGAAACTTTCTGTAGTCATACTTAATTATAACCTATACCATTTTCTGCATTTGTGTGTAGATAGTGTTACAAGAGCGACCGCCCAAATGGATGCAGAAATAATTGTCATTGACAATGCTTCAACTGATGGCAGTCGAGAAGGGATAACATCTTCTTTTCCTGAGGTGATTTGGATTCAAAATGACATGAACTTAGGTTTTGCAAAAGCCAATAATAAGGCGGTTGCCTTGGCTCAAGGAGAATATTTATGTATTTTAAATCCTGACACAGTAGTAGCCGAAGATACTTTTGAAACCCTTTTAGCATTTGTAAAAGACAAAGACAATCTAGGTGCCGTTGGATGCCGGTTAATTGACGGTCGAGGCTTGTTTCTGCCAGAAAGCAAACGAAATGCCATAACTTTTAAAATAGCTCTAAATAAGCTTATCGGAATTTCTACAAAATATTATAATACAAAAGTTTCTGAATTTGATATCGATGAAATTGATGTTCTCGTTGGAGCTTTTATGTTTCTTCGTCGCAGCTCTTATGAATCTATTGGTGGTTTCGATGAAGACTTTTTTATGTATGGCGAGGATATAGATTTCTCTATGCGTCTTCAGAATTCAGGTTTAAAAAACTATTATTTTGGAAATGCTCCAATCATCCATTTTAAAGGTGAAAGCGCTTTAAAAGATGATGCGTATCGAAAGAATTTTTTTGGTGCGATGACCATTTATTATCACAAGCACTTTAAAAGGAATTTATTCAGAGATTTAATTGTTGGTCTTGGAGGGTTTCTAATTCAGGTTTTTTCAAAAAACACCACCTCTGAACCAGAAATATTAAAACCTATAGTTCTGATCTCAAAAGATTCAAGTGATACTCGGTTGATCGGATCGTTACCAATTTTGAAAAGCCAAAGTGAAATACTTTTTAACGATTCAGAAATGTGTTATGTCGTCGACATGTCTCAATATTCTTATCGTGAAGTGATTACTGCCATGAGTTCGCGAGATCATACAATATCGAACCAAGTTAAATTTACGCCTAATAAAGCGAGATTCGCTGTAGGTAGCAACAGTGCTAACACCCTGGGTTCTGCTATTATTTTTGAAACGATTTAATGCCAAAGAGGACTTCTATTCGGGCATTTTAATTAATTTTGCATCTGCATTCAGATTGATTTCTATGGCACGATATGAGTTAAAATTACCGAAAATGGGAGAGAGTGTGGCGGAGGCTACTATCACCAATTGGTTAAAAGGCATCGGCGATGCTATTGACTTAGATGAGGATGTCCTAGAAATTGCCACTGACAAAGTCGATAGTGGCGTGCCAAGTGAAGTAAGAGGTGTTTTAGTGGAAATGTGTTTTGAGGTTGATCAAGTTGCACAAGTCGGCGATACTCTAGCTATTATAGAGACAGATGCATCAACAGATAATGAAAATATTGAGATTCCCTCAAATGTCGATGAATCTCATGCCCCTTTAGAATCTTTCATACCTCACGCCACAGAAGTATTGTCAACTGAAAGTCCTACCTTGTCTTCGGATGATCGATTTTACTCTCCGTTAGTAAAGAATATTGCGAAGACGGAAGGGATCAATTTGGAGGAGTTAAGTCAAATTCAAGGATCTGGAAAAGACGGTAGGGTTACAAAAAATGATATCCTTAGCTATTTGGAGCAACGTAATCTATCTAAAATATCGAAAGGCAATCCAATCACATCGAAGGTACCTAAAGCAAATACAGAATCGCAAGTACCTCAAATGGTGGTGCCAAATGGTGAAGATCAAATAATAGAAATGTCGAGAATGGGCAAACTTGTGGCGAAACACATGGTTGATTCTATTCAAACTTCGGCCCACGTCCAATCTTTTGTGGAAGTTGATGTTACTAAAATCTGGAACTGGCGCAAAAAAGTAAAGGATGATTATTTGAAACGCGAAGGTGAACCCTTAACATTTACACCCATATTTATGGAAGCGGTGGCTCAAACTTTGCGTCAATTTCCAATGATGAACATTTCTGTTCAAGAAGATCAAATCATTGTAAAAAAACACATTAATTTGGGTATGGCAGCTGCCTTAGCTGACGGCAACTTAATAGTTCCTGTTATCAAAGACGCCGATCAGTTGAATTTAAGAGGCTTGTCGAAGCGCGTAAATGACTTGGCGAAGCGTGCCCGCAACAACCAACTCAAGCCTGATGATATTCAAGGTGGTACCTATACAGTGACTAATGTGGGGACTTTTGGTAGTATCATGGGCACACCAATCATAAATCAACCTCAAGTCGGTATTTTAGCAATTGGTGCTATTAGAAAAGTTCCAGCGGTTATAGAAACAGCAGAGGGCGATTTTATAGGGATTAGACATAGATTGTTTTTATCACACTCTTACGATCATCGGGTAGTAAACGGTGCTTTGGGAGGTCAGTTTGTTCAGGCGGTTAAGTTGTACTTGGAGGCTTGGGATGAACAAAGGGCAGTATGATTACTTTGCCTTTTAAAGCAAACCAAAATAACATAAATGGATTTAAAACTTAATAGACCAGTTTGTTTTTTCGACTTAGAGACAACTGGTACTGACATTTCTAAGGACAGAATTGTAGAAATTGCTGTACTCAAAGTGTTTCCAGGAGGTAATCAAGAATCTCATCGATGGTTGGTAAATCCACAATGTCCTATTCCTGATCAATCATCTGCTGTTCATGGTATCACAAATGAGATGGTAGCTGATGCTCCAACATTTAAATCGCTGGCGCGCGAAATTAGCAGGTTGTTGTCTCATTCCGATTTAGCGGGGTATAATTCTAACCGATTTGATATTCCTTTATTAGCTGAAGAAATGCTTCGAGCAGGCTGCGATTTTGATATGACTAATCGTTTGGCTGTTGATGTTCAAAATATATTTCATAAAAAGGAGCAAAGAACCCTTTCTGCTGCCTATCAATTTTATTGTCAGCAAACCTTAGAAAACGCCCATACTGCAGAAGCAGATACAAATGCTACTTTCGAAATTTTAAAAGCACAATTAGATCGCTATGACGATTTGGAAAACAATATTTCCTTTTTAGCATCATTTACAACCCGACAGAAATTAGCAGATTTCGCAGGTTTTTTAGGTTATGACGATCAAGATCAAGTGGTTTTTAATTTTGGGAAACATAAAGGTAATTTGGTGACTGAAGTGATTCAAAAAGAGCCTGGTTATTTGAATTGGTTGCTCAATTCAGATTTTCCTCTATATACTAAAAAAGTTTTGACGGCGATAAAATTGAATGCGCTGAATACCAACCCTAATACGCTGCTATGAAGTTGATTTGTATTGGTCGAAATTATACAGAGCATATTGCCGAATTGAATAACGAAAAGTCAGAGCACCCTGTGGTTTTTATGAAACCAGACACTTCAATTCTTTTAAAAAAAATGCCTTTTGTGATACCATCCTTTTCAAATGAAATTCATCATGAGGTTGAGGTTTTGGTTAAAATCAATAAAATAGGAAAACACATTGATTCCAAATTTGCACATAAATATTATGATGAAATTGGACTAGGGATCGATTTTACGGCACGAGATCTTCAGAATACGTTGAAAGAAAAGAGTTTGCCCTGGGAAAAGGCCAAAGCTTTTGATGGCGCCGCAGTTGTTGGAGACTGGTTAAATAAGGCTATGTTTCAAAACATAAATCACTTGTCGTTTAGCCTTATTAAGAATGGTGACATTGTACAGCAAGGAAAAACTAGTCAAATGTTATGGAAAATTGACGAACTCATCGCTTATGTGTCTCAATACTTTACCTTAAAAATTGGCGATATTATTTTTACTGGAACACCTTCAGGGGTTGGCCCTGTGTCATCTGGTGATCGTCTTGAAGGAGAATTAGAAGGACACAAAATGTTTGCCATTAAGGTGAAATAATTATGCGTGCAGAAATCATAACTATTGGTGATGAGATTCTAATCGGTCAAATTGTAGATAGCAATTCGGCCTTTATCGGCAAAGCTCTTTCTAAAATAGGAGTTTCTGTAAAGCATATCACTTCAGTCGGTGATGACCAAAATGTAATTTTATCTGCCCTAAAAATTGCCAATTCGCGAGTTGATTTCGTTGTATTGACAGGCGGTTTAGGTCCTACCAAGGATGATATAACAAAAAAAACACTAGCCACTTATTTTAACGATATTTTGGTGCGAAACGATAAGGTTTTAGCTCATATCGAAAGTTTGTGGAAAACCTACATCAAACAACCTTTGTTGCAGGTCAATAAAGACCAAGCCCTGGTATTGTCTACCGCTCAAATTTTGATTAATGATCACGGAAGCGCTCCCGGAATGTGGATCGAAAAAGATGGTGTTGTTTTTGTGTCCTTACCTGGTGTTCCTTTCGAGATGAAGGCTATTGTTGACAATGTATTGGTGCCACGCATTTTAGAGAAATTTAAATTACCTTTTATACTACATAGGACGCTTTTGACGCAAGGGATGGGTGAGAGTATGATTGCTGAACTTATTTCAGACTGGGAAAGTGTCTTGGACTCTGAAATAAAGTTGGCCTACTTGCCCAATCTTGGACGTGTTCGCTTGCGCTTATCGGCTCAAGGTCCTGTTAAAAATGTAGTTGAGGAAAAAGTTCAATTAGCCATAGATCAATTGCTGCCCTTGATTCAGGATATTTTTGTTGGTTTTGAAGAAGATGATGCTATTGAAGTTGTAATTGGTAAGACATTAATTGTTAGGGGGCAGACTTTATCTTTAGCAGAAAGCTGCACTGGTGGAGCTATTGCAGAAAGATTGACATCTTTTCCCGGGTCTTCGAAATATTTTACTGGTAGTTTAGTCAGTTATGCCACAAGGGTAAAGCATGATGTGTTAGGAGTAGATAAGGAAATTCTAATTCAAGCTGGCGTCGTGAGCGAAGCAGTTGCAAAGGAGATGGCATTAAAAGCGAAAGATTTTTTTAAAACAGATTATGCTATTTCAACTACTGGAAATGCTGGTCCAACGACCTCCGAAGGACGTGTTACGGTAGGTACGGTTTGTATGGCAATAGCTGGTCCTCAGGGGGTTAGTGTGTTTTCATTTCAGTTTGGAAATAACAGAGAACGTGTGATCTCTAAGGCAGTAAATAAGGCTTTTGAACTGCTCTATCACGAATTATTAAAAAATGCGTCAAAAGAAGTTTGAAGGGACGTTTTAATTTACTAAATTTGCGCCCTGTTTGAATTAAAAAAAACGCCATGTCACGAGTTTGTGAGCTTACTGGAAAAAAGGCAATGTCAGGAAACAACGTTTCGCATGCCATGAATAAAACTAAACGCACTTTTGGTGTAAACCTTGTTAAAAAGCGCTTCTACATCCCTGAAGAGGATAGTTGGGTCACTTTGAAAGTGTCAACATCCGCCTTAAAAACAATAAACAAAATTGGTATTTCTGCAGCACTTAAAGACGCTCGCAAAAAAGGCATTTTAAAATAAAATTTAAGAATTATTAGTCATGGCTAAAAAAGGTAATCGCGTACAAGTAATCCTTGAATGCACAGAGCATAAAGAATCTGGCATGCCCGGAACATCAAGGTACATTACGACCAAAAACAAAAAGAATACACCCGACCGTATGGAAATTAAGAAATTCAATCCGATTCTTAAACGCATGACGGTTCATAAAGAAATTAAATAATTGAATCATGGCAAAAAAATCTGTAGCATCATTACAAACAGGATCGAATAGGTTGACCAAGGCTATCAAAATGGTTAAGTCTCCAAAATCTGGAGCATATACTTTCGTTGAATCTATTATGGTACCTGAAGAAGTAAACAACTTTTTTAGTAAAAAATAGGTCATTATCTCCTTAACATGCTAAGCTGCTTTTATTTTGGAAGCGGCTTTTCTTTTTTTATAACATTAGATTGTGAGAACCAAATCATTAGATAACAATAAAATTAACGTCATTACCTTAGGTTGTAGTAAAAATACCTACGATAGTGAAGTGTTACTTGGTCAGCTCAAAGCCAACAACAAAGACGTCGTTCATGAGGGCGATGGGAATATTGTTGTGATCAATACTTGCGGTTTTATCGACAATGCAAAAGAGGAGAGCGTTAATACCATTCTGGATTATGTTCAGAAAAAACAAGACGGATTAGTTGATAAAGTATTTGTCACTGGATGCTTAAGTGAGCGCTATAAGCCGGATTTGATTAAGGAAATTCCGGATGTTGATCAATACTTTGGCACAACTGAATTACCACAATTATTGAGTGCCTTAGGTGCCGATTATAAACATGAACTGATCGGAGAACGTTTAACAACAACTCCAAAAAACTATGCTTATTTGAAAATCGCAGAGGGTTGTGACCGCCCTTGTAGTTTCTGCGCGATACCATTGATGCGAGGGAAACATCGTTCTACACCAATAGAAGACTTAATTGTCGAAGCTGAGAAATTGGCGTCTAATGGAGTTAAAGAACTTATTTTGATTGCTCAAGATTTGACCTATTATGGTTTGGATTTGTACAAAAAGCGTCGATTGGCCGATCTTCTAAATGCTTTAGTTCAAGTAGATGGTATCGAGTGGATCAGATTGCACTATGCTTTCCCATCAGGATTTCCTATGGAAGTTTTGGAGGTGATGCGCAACGAACCCAAAATTTGCAACTACATTGACATTCCATTACAACATATTTCTGACAGCGTTTTAAAAAGCATGCGGCGAGGAACAACCATGGCTAAAACTATAGAATTGTTGCATGATTTTAGAATTGCCGTTCCCGATATTGCTATTAGGACTACGCTTATTGTTGGTTATCCAGGAGAAACTGAAGCTGATTTTCAATTGCTTAAGAATTGGATTACCGATATGCGTTTTGAGCGCTTGGGTTGTTTCCAATACTCTCATGAAGAAGACACTAAAGCTTTTGAGCTGATTGACGATGTCCCGTTTGAGGTAAAGCAGCAAAGAGCGAATGAAATTATGGAAGTACAATCACAAATTTCATGGGAGTTGAATCAAGAAAAAATCGGACAGACGCTGAGGGTGATGATCGATCGTAAAGAAGGAAATTACTATGTTGGCCGCACAGAATATGATTCACCTGATGTTGACAATCTTGTTCATATCACCGATGTCAAATCATATTTGTCACCAGGTAGTTTTGTAGAAGTCACCATCAACGAGGCTTCTGATTATGATCTTTATGGCGTTTTAAAGGTTTAAACGGTAGTCGTTTTTACTTCAGTCTTTAGTTGCTGTTGTTTGGGAAATAAGATGAAGTAGCCACCCAAAAAGGAGATGATTGCTCCAATAATTGAAATCCATAGTCCTACTGTAGCTGAAGTTTCGCCAGACAAATCAAGAATACCTGCGCTACTAAGAAATAAGAATTCTCTCACCCCAATGCCAGCAAAGGATAATATACTTGCGGCTGACGAGATTAAAAATATCCACACTAAAATTTCTGGACGGTTTTCAATTCCCATACCCAATATAATGAGAAGAACAGCTGATATTTGAATGGATTGAGACAATACAGAAAATCCAAAAGTGCCAAAATAGATGCGTCCGCTTTTGAAAAAATATTTTGTAATGGCGTATCCCAAAGCAATCATACTAATAACTATTACTGATTTCATCCATATGTTAGTAGTGATCAAATGATCAGCGTCAAACAATACAATCAAAACACCTAATACGCCAAAACCAATAGCCCGATCTAAAAAGAGCATTTTTACAACAGGTTTGGTTGGCCATTTCAAAATACGATGCAATCGGTACCCTTTATAGGCATCACCGCCAACCCCACCAGGTAAAAAGAAATTGTAAAAAAGACCGGCAGCATACAGTTTAAAGTTACCGCGCCATGATAGCTGGTAATCGAATAACCTAAAAATATTGAGCAGACGGAAAGATGACACCACCTGAGATAATAAAAATAAAATGAACGCACCTGCGATATAGCTTATATTGGTGTTATTAATTGAAATTAATAACGCAGAGCCATCAATATTACGAACAGTATAATAGATACATAATACGGTAACTGCGAGTTGCAGTAATTTTCCAAGAATTTTACGAACCGTCATGCAGTGTTGTTATTTTTTTGATATGAAATGTATTTTGAGATTTCAGTTCATGAAACGAACGTATTCTTATGTTGTAAAGCAGACCTAAGCTAAACAAATGAACGCCTAAAAAAACAAATATTAAACCGATCCAAAATAAAGTCGTCCCCAATATGTGTTCTCCCACAAGGCTTAAAAATAATAAATATAGGCCGATCAAAAGTCCTAAAAAGCATAATAACACACCACTTTGGCCAAAGAGACGCAAAAATCTGTTGAGATATTTTTTTTGAAATAGAATGATAATAAGGTCTCCAATTACTCTATACGTTCGGTTGAAGCCATATTTTGACTTACCATACCGTCGAGGATGGTGCTTGATGGGTAATTCAAAAATTTTTGCACCAGCTAAATGAGCTATTAAGGTAATGTATCTATGTTGCTCGCCATAGAAATTCAAGGATTTTGCTAGCTCCGATGTAAATACTTTGAGCCCGCAGCCTAAGTCTTTGACCTTAAGGCTAGTAATTAACCTAACTATGGCATTAGCCAATTGGGAAGGTAATATTCGTAACAGTTTGTCTTTACGATCTGTTCGTATTCCTGTGACTAAGTCGCATTTTTCTTTTAACGCCTTTTTGAGCAACAAGGGAATATCTTTTGGATCATTTTGCAAATCACCGTCCATCGTAATAATGTAGTCACCGCTTGTGTAGTTAATCCCGGTGGCTAAAGCGATGCTTTGACCGTATCGTTTTCGGAGTTC
>Ga0115570_10001023_pt1 | contig 22690 bp, 18 predicted proteins | sample COGITO_mtgs_1205_3_FD_87294 | JGI IMG/M metagenome (GOLD analysis project Ga0115570, IMG submission 87294) | Pelagic marine microbial communities from North Sea - COGITO_mtgs_120524 | ecosystem: Environmental > Aquatic > Marine > Epipelagic | place: Germany:Helgoland, sampling site Kabeltonne... | reverse complement strand
TGAATCAAAACTATCTAAACTCTCTTCGGTAGACGCTCGCGTTTTGGAGCTCGAAAATCAAATCATTAAACTTCGAGAACAAATGAATGCCACTGCCGAATGTATAAGCTCTAACAGAGCTTCAGTAAGCTCAGAGATAGAAACTTTTTTGATAGAAACAATCAATGAATTGGGCATTAAAAATGGACAATTCAAAGTATCTATTGAGCCACAAGACGAGCTAAATGAGTGGGGTAAAGATCGAGTTCGTTTTCTTTTTTCAGCCAATAAAGGAATGCCTCTAGAAGAAATGTCTAAAGTAGCTTCTGGTGGAGAGATGTCAAGGCTCATGCTAGCGATTAAAGCTTTGTTGGTGAAACACCTTAATTTACCTTGTTTAATTTTGGATGAGATCGATACCGGCGTTTCTGGTGAAGTGGCGAGTAAAATTTCAAAAATATTACAGGGTATGGCTCGAGAGATTCAGCTCATCGTCATCAGTCACCTTCCTCAGGTAGCTGCTAAAGCGGATCAACATTACAAAGTAGAGAAGATCGACGATTTGAATACGACCAAAACCATTGTACGGAAATTAGATGAAAGCGAAAGTCTCGAAGAGCTCGCAAAAATGCTTAGTGGAGAGACCATCACTGAGGCTGCTTTAGAAAATGCAAAAGCACTCATTTCAAATCACTAAGTAAATCATAAATTCAGTTATATTTGTCCAAATTAAACAATCTACAGAATGCTGTTAAAAGGAAAAAAAGGGATTATTTTTGGAGCTCTAGACCCTAAGTCTATCGCATGGAAGGTCGCAGAAGAAGCTAAAAAACAAGGCGCTGAGTTTGTCTTAACCAATGCACCTATTGCGATGAGAATGGGCGCTATTAAGGATTTGGCTGAGAAGTGTAATGCCGAGATTATTCCTGCTGACGCGACTTCTATGGAAGATTTAGAAAACCTCTTTACCAAATCCCAAGAGATATTAGGAGGTAAAATTGATTTTGTTTTACATTCAATCGGTATGTCTATTAATGTTCGTAAAGGAAAGCACTATACGGATTTAAGTCATGACTTTATGATGAAAGGTATGGATGTGTCTGCGATGTCATTTCATAGAGTTATGCAAACAGCCATGAAGCTTGATGCAATGAATGAGTGGGGTTCTATTGTAGCTTTATCTTACATTGCTGCACAGCGAACATTTCCTGATTACAACGATATGGCTGACAATAAAGCCTATTTAGAGTCCATTGCACGTAGTTTCGGTTACCATTTCGGAAAACAGAAGAAAGTACGTGTAAATACAATTTCTCAATCTCCTACGATGACTACTGCCGGTAGTGGTGTTAAAGGTTTTGATGGGTTCTATAAATATGCCGACATGATGTCTCCTTTAGGTAATGCGCCTTCAGAAGACTGTGCAAATTATGTGATATCATTGTTCTCAGACTTAACGAGAATGGTTACCATGCAGAATTTATTCCACGATGGAGGCTTCTCCTTTACAGGTGTCAGTCAGGAGGTTATGGATAATTTCATAAGCACAGAAGATTAACCAGAGAATTTTTAAAAATATTTATTTTTCTAAAACATAAAGACATTACCCAATGATGCGATTCTTTAAATTTCTTTGCCCATTACTTTTCTTTTTTTCTTGTGGACAGAACCCGAGTCAAAAGCAGCCTTCTCAACCAGAAAAGACTTCTACTTGTGAATACCAATTTGATGAGTCCAATACAAAAGTCTTTTGGGCAGGTTATAAAACAACGGATAAGTTAAAGGTTGTGGGTGAGATTGAAGCGTTTGAAACCAATCGTACTGATGAGGTTTTCTCCTCTATAGAAGCGATGTTGGATGGACTTAATTTCTCACTGAATACGTCTAGTTCTGCCTCTGGAGATGATGTTAGAGACTCGAATCTTAAAGATAATTTCTTCAATCTTTTGACGGATAATTTTCAAATTAACGGACATTTTTCGGGCGTCCAAAAAGATTCTGTAACGGCTCATGTAGACGTTTTTGGTGTAGAAAAACCAATTAAATTTTCTCATGTTCTGGAAAACTCAATATTGAAAGTTCGAGGAACCTTTTCTCTTGAAGATTTTGGAGCTATTAAAGCGTATCAAAGTATTCAGAATAAATGTTACGATTTACATAAAGGCGCTGACGGTATTTCTAAGACTTGGGACGATGTTGACGTGATCATCAACGTACCTATTTCAAAAGTTTGTAAATGATTTTGCAAACAATCAAATAAATTAAAGCCCTATGTTTTCATGGGGCTTTTTTTATTTGCCATATTTCTAGGGTTAAAGAATAGTCAACTTAATTTGTAAGAGACGATTGCAAATGTCACAAAATGTCTTTGTGAAAGTTGACTTTTGAACAATTAAAAAAACGTTCAAATCCTTTTGTAATTTCACAAAATGATAGCCCTCGCCGATTGTAACAACTTTTATGCTTCTTGTGAACGCTCTATTCGTCCTGAATTGGCAGGTAAACCTATTGTTGTATTGTCTAATAATGATGGATGTATTATTGCACGTAGCAATGAGTCTAAAGCTTTAGGGTATAAAATGGGCGCGCCTTATTTCAAGGTAAGGGAGCAGTTGCTTAGAGATCATGTTCACGTTTTTTCGGGGAATGTTCCTTTTTATCGGGAAGTCTCAGAGAAAATCATGAATATATTGGAATCTGAATGCAATGCGATGGAAATTTATTCTATTGATGAAGCTTTTATGGATTTTACGGATGTGGCTGCTGCTGATGAAAAGGCTGTACTTTTAAAAAAGAAAGTATTTGAGGAAACTAAAATTCCTATTTCTATAGGTATTGCACAGACGAAAGTGTTGGCGAAATTAGCAAGTCATATAGCCAAGAAACACACCCATTCGGGCGTGTTTTTATTGCATGGTAAAGGTTTGGTGTCTAGAGCTTTAAGTCATTATGCTGTTGAAGAGTTGTGGGGTGTAGGCCGAAAACACGCTCATCTTTTACATGATAAAGGGATTTTTCAAGCTTCACAATTGGCAAAAACGGACGAAAAATGGCTCAGAAGACATCTAAAAATTGGAGGGGTTCGTTTGGCGAGAGAATTGAATGGAATTCCTTGCTTTACTTTAGAAGAGAATAGGCCTTCCAAAAAAAGCATCATGACCTCAAGGTCTTTTCGACGCGAGCTTGTTTCTTTCGAAGCTTTAAATGAGGCTTTGAGTAATTTTGCATCCTCCTGTGCTTTTAAGTTGCGAAAGCAACAAACGAGAGCAAAAAGAATAGCTGTATTCATTCAAACGAATCGATTTAAGTCAAATGTAAAATACCATTCGGCTTATTTAGAATTAGAGTTTCCCATCGCCACAAACGACTCTATTGATATGGTTAAAGGGGTTTGTCAGTTGTTAGATCATATGTACGACTCGGATTGCCACTATAAAAGAGCTGGAGTGATTGTGTCAGAAATCATTCCGGACCATGAAGTGCAGCTAAACTTGTTTAGTGAACAAGATGTTGTAAAAAGAGCTAAACTCATGAAAGTCTATGATGCGATTAATTGTAAGATGGGTGAGGGTACTTTGAAGTTAAGTATTCAAGGCAGCGATCGTAAGTGGGCTCGAAATAATGAGCCTATAGCCTTTAGGAATTAGTTGCATGATTGTTTGAGCGAGTATGTACGAATGCTGGAACCCATCGTTTAAGCTTAAAATAGTATCTTGCCGTCAATCTGGGAAAAAATGAAAAAAATAATCTTATTGATCTCCTTGGTGTTGATTTGTAATCCGCCTTTGAAGGCCCAGTCTGAAAACATCAGTACCATAGATATTTTAGGAAACGAGGTAAGCGATATACGTTCAATCTCCAAGCAGGTTACTCCTTATGTTTACAAGTCTTCTATTGATTTAGGTAATTTAAACGTTCAAGAGAAAAAACAAGCATTCATCAATCTGATGATACCGTCTATTTTAATTGCAAAAAAAGAATTAGAAGAAGAAAGAGCACGTGTTTTAGAGATAAATTCGAAAGCAAATGATTCATCACTTTCTGATGCGTCTTATTTGAATACACTCAAAAAAAGGTATAAATGCAACAGCAATTCAGAGTTGTTGTCACGCATGAGGTCACATCCCACAAGTATTGTGTTGGCCCAAGCAGCTATTGAGTCTGGGTGGGGTACCTCACGATTTTACAGACAAGCAAACAATGTTTTTGGCGTTTGGTCGTATCGTAAGGATGAGCCTAGAATTAGAGCTTCAGAAGATCGAGAAGGAACATCTGTGTATGTGAAGAAGTACGATTCTTTACCAGAATCCATAGCGTCTTATTTTAAAACTCTAGCTCGAGGACCCTATTCAGAATTCAGAGTGCAGCGAGAAAAAACGAAAGATGTATTTACTTTAACACCACACTTAATAAGGTATTCAGAACTTAGAGAGGTTTATGTAGAACGGGTCGAGGAAATCATCAGATACAATCAGTTAGAACAATACGACTCTTACGAGTTGAAAGTAAAGTACTAAGCATGGCGAAGAAGATTGAAAATAAAGGAGAAGTATTGGCTTGGTCTATGTATGATTTTGCCAATCAGCCTTTTACAAATATAGTTGTCACGTTTATTTACGGTACTTTTTTCACAACGGTGATCGCTTCAGATGAAATTTCAGGAACGCAACAATGGTCATATGCCGTTACGGTTACGGCAATTGTTGTAGCCTTGTTGTCTCCACTAATGGGTGCCTTGGCAGATCGAGGAGGTTACCGAAAAACGTTCATGTTTATTTTTACATGGCTCACTGTTTTAGCTAGTTTGGCTTTGTATTTTGTATTGCCAGGAGAAGTTTTAAAGGCACTTATTTGGTTTGTGATTGCCAACGTAGGTTTTGAGATGGGTGCTGTGTTTTGCAATGCTTATTTACCCGACATATCTCATTCTAAAAATATTGGACGTATTTCAGGATACGGATGGTCGTTGGGGTATTTAGGAGGATTAATCGCTTTGGCTTTAGCGATGGTATTTTTGGTGCAAACGGAAACGCCTCTGTTTGGGTTTGGTAAAGGAGAAGCTAATGCTTATGAAAACATTAGAGCAACGAGTCTTCTAGTCGCTGTTTGGTTTGCTGTATTCAGCATACCTACTTTTTTGTTTTTGAAGGATCGAAAACCAGATAAAAAAGCATTGCTTAAAAATGTCAAACACACGCTAAAGGATTTTAAACAAACCGCAAAAGAGTTGAGAAGTTACCCGCAAATCATTAAATTCTTATTGGCTCGACTGGTTTATAATGACGGTTTGGTAACAATTTTCGCTTTTGGAGGGATTTATGCGGCAGGCTCTTTAGATTTCACTTTTGATGAAATCATGATCATGGGTATTGTTTTAAATGTTACGGCAGGATTAGGCTCTTTTTTGATGGGTTTTTTAGACGATCGGATAGGAGGTAGAACGACGATAAAAGTTACATTGCTGGGATTGATGATTGCGATTGCTTTGGCTGTAGTTGCTCCTGATCTGAGGCCATGGCTTCAATATGTGTTGGGAGGTGATGCCGTACCGGATTACTTAACTTCAAAAAATATATTTTGGGCTGCCGCCGTTTTAATTGGTATATTTTCTGGACCCAATCAAGCATCAAGTAGATCTTTGATGGCACGTTTTACGCCTGAAGAAAAAAAGAATGAGTTTTTTGGTTTTTTTGCGTTTTCTGGAAAAGCTACTGCTTTCATAGGTCCTTTTTTGTTTGGGGTTTTAACCGTTATGTTTGATAGTCAAAGAGCGGGTATTTCTATCATATTTTTATTCTTTTTAATCGGTTACATTTTACTTCATAGAGTAAATGAGCCTCTAGGCATGAGTCAAGGAGGGAATCCGCTAGAAGGTAAATAGATTGAAGCAAATGAAAGGTTCTCATAAACTTTACATGAGCCTCATGAATTTTAAATCTTTCAGTATTGTATATTTGTGAAATAACAGAAGAACAGAATGGAAAATACAGTGAATCATATCGTATATCAAGGGCTTTTGGATTTGGGTATTGCAGAAAATATTGCAGGTCAAGTTCAGTTTGCCTTAGAAGTTTTAGTGCTCATTCTTTTGTGTTTCTTAGCTGACAAGTTGGCGAAAAAACTCTTTTTAAGATTTATACACTCCATAGCCAAACGCACAAAATTTCTTTGGGATGACATTCTTCTTGAGAAGAAAGTTTTCGATCGATTGGCGCATTTAGCTCCTGCTCTGGTCGTCCAAGCTACAGCTCCATTTGTATTTGCAGATTTTCAGGATTTCATTCCTTTTTTAATTCGCATCACAGAGGCTTATATGCTTGCTGTAGCTCTTATGGTCGTTATATCTATATTCAACACCCTAGATCATTATTTTAAGCAAACAGAGTCTTTGAGGGATAAGCCTATTGATTCTTATTTTCAATTGGCTCGTTTGATCACCTATTTTATTGGAGGCGTTCTGGTTATTTCGAAAATATTTGATAAAGACCCGCAGGGAATTTTGGCTGCTATGGGTGCTTTGACCGCAGTATCTATGTTGGTTTTTAAAGATACGATTCTTGGTTTTGTGGCTTCTATTCAATTGTCTGCCAACGATATGATTCGAGTGGGAGACTGGGTGTCTATGCCCAAATTTGGCGCTGATGGAAACGTGATAAAAATCACATTAAATACGGTGAAAGTGCAAAATTGGGACAAGACGATTTCTACCATCCCGACCTACTCATTCGTTTCGGATTCTTTTAAGAATTGGCGAGGCATGTCGGAAGCTGGAGGTCGAAGGATAAAACGGTCTGTTACCCTCAAATCAGGTTCAGTGAAATTTTGTAATGAAACTATGGTGAGTCGCTTTAAAAACTTTCACCTTATTAAAGAATACCTGAATACCCGCGTGCAAGAAATCGAGGATTACAATTCTGAAGGATCGATCGATAAGAATTTTTTAATCAACGGTAGGCATCTGACGAATATTGGTGTTTTTAGAATTTACATTGAATCCTATTTGAAAAACCTCAAGGAGATTCACCCTGATTTGACACTTATGGTTTTTCAAAAAGAGGGAAATGAACATGGAGTTCCTTTACAAGTATATTGCTTCACTAAAACAACAGACTGGTCTGAATATGAGAATATACAGAGTGATATTTTCGATCATTTGTATGCCGCAGCCCCACAATTTGATTTAGAGATTTATCAGCACCCATCTGGTGGTGATTTTCACAGCTTGATTAAGTAGGTTGTCCCACGCAAAAGATTCATGGACTTTAATTCAAGCAAAATGCTTGACCTTGTTAGATCTATTCCTAATTTTGAAAAAAAATACCAGATGAGCAGCTTTGATGATTTATTACTTAACAAGCCTCTGCGAAACGCTTTAGATGAATTAGGGTTTGACAAGCCAACGCCTATTCAGGAACGCTCTTTTCCTGTGGTTCGATCAGGATCGGATGTTGTTGGTATTGCGCAAACAGGAACTGGGAAAACCCTAGCATACATGCTGCCCATATTGCAGGATATTAAGTTTGCTAAATTAGACACGCCCAGAGTTTTAATTTTAGTTCCAACTCGTGAGTTGGTTTTACAGGTGGTAGATAGAATTGAAGCGTTTGCCAAGTATATAAACCTAAGAATACTTGGTGTATATGGAGGAACAAATATCAACACGCAAAAGAAAGCTTGTGCGCTCGGAGTGGATGTGGTTGTTGCTACTCCTGGAAGATTGTATGATTTGGCCGCATGTCGAGCACTTCAGTTGAAGACGGTTAAGCAACTTGTGATAGACGAAGTAGACGTAATGCTGGATTTGGGGTTTAGAGTTCAGTTGGCAAATATTTTCTCCATACTCCCAGAGCGTAGGCAAAACATCATGTTTTCTGCTACAATGACAGAGGATGTTGATGCTTTAATTGATGATTACTTCATCAAGCCAAAGAAGATTTCCATTGCTGTTAGTGGAACCCCTCTGAATAATATTTCTCAAGAATGTTATCGTGTTCAGAATTTTTACACCAAGCTAAATTTACTCAACCATCTTTTGATGGATAAGGAATTGTTCAGCAAGGTTTTGGTTTTCGTACCAAATAAGAAACATGCGGATTTGGTTTTCGAGTTTTTAGAGGAACAGTACGCTTCGGAATTATGTGTAATTCACTCCAACAAAACACAGAACTATAGGATACGTTCGATACAACAGTTTGATAAGGGTGACAATCGAATATTGGTCTCTACAGATGTAATGGCAAGAGGGTTGGATTTAGATAAAATCACTCACGTTATAAACTTCAATACGCCTGTTTATTCAGAAAACTACATGCATCGTATCGGTCGAACAGGTAGAGCAGAAGAAATAGGGAACTCCCTACTTTTTTACACCGATAAAGAGCAAGAGGCCAAACTGGCTATTGAGTCTTTGATGGATTATGTAATACCACAAACCGATTTCCCTTTGGAGGTAGACGTTTCTGAGCAACTCTTAGCAGAAGAGCGAGATCGTCCTAAAATTAGTAAAAACAGAAGTACGGAAGTGGTTCATAGAGACTCGGGTTTCCATGATAAAAAAGAAAAAAACAAGAAAACAAACCAGGGAGGTTCTTACCGAGTTAAACTTGCTAAGAAATACAAGAAGTCCAAAACCAAAGGAGATATTATTGCCAATCGGAGAAGTAAAAAAAGACGAAAATAATGGCGCTTAACGTTGTTCTTTTTGAACCAGAAATACCAAACAATACAGGCAATATTGGGCGCTTAAGTTTAGCAACTGGATCTCATTTGCATTTGGTGAAACCCTTCGGTTTTGAGTTGGATGACAAACGTCTCAAACGCGCTGGTTTGGACTACTGGAAACATCTTACACTTTTCATTTATGAGAGTGTTGAAGACTTTTACGATCAAAACAAAGGAAAAGAAATGGTCTACTTTTCAAGTCATGGGAAAAAAGATTTTTGGTCTATAGACTATAAAGACGATTTGTTTTTAATTTTCGGAAAAGAATCAAAAGGTTTGTCGAAGGAAATTGTAGATAATGATGCAAATCAAGTCGTTAAAATACCTCTATACAGCCCTCATATTCGAAGTTTAAATCTCGCAAACGCCGTGGGTGTCGTTGTTTATGAGGGCTTGAAGAGTCTTCGTCAATAACAACACTTTGCCAAAGGATTTACTGTAGTTAGATGCGGCCATGTGAAGCGATTTTATAATCTACAATTGAAATTGCACATCGCCATCACCATTCGCTTTTCTTGGTGTGAGTAGAATTTCGATTCTTTCGAATGTGATAGATTTGACTTGCATCCTCAAGCATTTTCTTCATATCGTTAAAAATGTAGGGTTTCCTAACATATTGATAGATTTGCCCCTGATTTATAGCGTTAATTACGACGTCAACTTCAGTAAAAGCCGTGAGTAAAATCCGAATTGTATTCGGGTAATCCTTTACAATAGATGTAAAAAATTGTACTCCCGTAATTTTTGGCATACGCTGATCCGAAATGATGATGTTTATTTCTTGATTTTTGATTGTCTCACGAGCAATTTCTGCACAGTCGGTTGTAAATACATCAAAGTAAGGGCTGTAAATGGTTTTGAAGTTCTCGAGCATGACACGGTCATCATCTAAATAGAGAACTTTCGTTTCGATAGTTTCGCGAGTGGCTATTTCAGAATTTTCACAAGACTGTTTTCGAATTATTTCAATATTGTTTTCATCAAGCATGAGTGAAGTTAATTTGGTGCGTTCTGAGTTTAGAATTTCCTCATAGGTCAGAGCAAACCTTATCGTTTAAATGCACTATTGGTTTCCATCATTACAATTGTTTGTTATCCTCCTTTTTTATTTGAATAATAAATACCAGCTGCATTTTTTATAGTTCGCCTCATTTGTTTGGGCGAAAAAGGTTTGGATATTTGGCTATAAATAATTTTTGATTCAATAGCGTCAAGAATGGTGTTTGAATTCACATATCCCGTTAATAAAATTCGAATGGGATCAGGGTACTCTTCTGATATAAGGGAGAAAAATTCCAATCCCGTCATGTAAGGCATCCGTTGATCTGTAATGATGATTTGAATTTCATTTGTTGCAATGATGTGTTTTGCTTCGAATGGGTCGGTCGTAGTAAATATGTTAAAGTCAAACCGGTGCATTGACTTGTAGCTGTCTAAGATGTCTGCATCATCGTCTAAGTACAGAACGTTTAGGTGTTTTATCTCACCCTTTTCAGAGCTGCTTATATCTGCTTCATAGTACTTTGATATTCGCTCTTCTGTTTTCAAATTTTCACCATTAAGAATCGCTTCTCCTTCGTGTTTGAAATTTTGTTCAATTTTCTCTATCATTTATTAGAGGATGTATTACATTGATATTATTTAATAGATGTAAATATATAAATTAATAAATATAATTCATAGGTTTGTTGATAATTAAATGAAATTAAAAATTATTAAAAGAATTTGTCCTATTGTAGGATACTTGCGATAGGGATATTAAAAAGCATAATCAAAGATGACAAAATGCCATAATGATACATTGATACACAAAATCAACGACGACAAAAAAAGAGTCATTGAATTGGAAACATCTCTTTTGTATTTTAGTAAAGTTCATGCTGATATTACTCATAATCTGAACAGTTCCATACACAAGCTTTTGAGTTATTCTTTTATCTTGGGAAGGAATTTTGATTATTTAGAAGATTTGATTCTCATCTATCAAGATTTGAGTGATTCGAATATGAATTCAAAGATTAAAGAAATTAAAAAGTTTAGAGATGGTGTGGATGTTGAGGCAATCAAAAACATGTCTACAGAGACGGTGAGGTCTATCGAATTAACCGTGAAGCAAATTCATAAAGACTCTAAGGAGTTGCATGTAATGACACGAGAAATCAATCACATACTCCAAAAATCTGATTGAACCTATATTTTGGATTCAGATTGGAATTTTATGTTGTAGTATTTTTGCTCAACCCGGAAGCTTTTAAGCTTTTACAATCCTTTATTTTATTATCAACAATCGAAATTTATTAGCTTGAATAAGCTACATTTACTTTGTTGATTTAAAAGTCCATTTCGCTTCCTATGTATCTGATTTACGACACCGAGACTACGGGTTTACCGAAGAATTTTTCTGCACCTATCAGTGATTCAGAAAACTGGCCTCGTCTGGTGCAGGTCGCTTGGCAGTTACACGACGACATGGGAGCGCTTATTGAGGTGAAGAACTTCATTGTTCGGCCTCAAGATTTCACCATTCCTTACAATGCCGAGAAGATTCACGGTATATCGACTCAAAGAGCTAACGAGGAAGGCGTTGCGTTGAACTTTGTTCTCGAAGAATTCAACAAAGCCGTGGCCCAGTCAAAGTTCATTGTTGGTCACAACATTGTTTTTGACATCAACATTATGGGGGCAGAGTTCTTTAGGACTCAGATAGCAACTACATTGATGGAAGGGCAAACCATCGACACCAAGGAGGAGGGAACAGATTTTTGCGCCATTCCAGGAGGTAGGGGTGGAAAGTTTAAGTGGCCCACACTTACAGAACTTCATACCAAGCTTTTTAAAGAGGGTTTTGATGAGGCGCATAATGCTTCTGCAGATGTTGAGGCGACCACACGTTGTTTTCTTGAATTAATTCGATTGCGCGTCATCAATCATCAGCGCCTGGATTTTGAAGACGATTACAACCAGCGATTTTCCTTAGTGAACACAAAGCCTTTTAAGCTTTTAGGTCTAAATATAGCGCCATACAAAGCCATAGAGTCGAGTTCTTATGAGCAAGAATCTGAAGTTATTATCGGTTCTTCTAACCTTGATGAATCCGAGCTTCAAGCCTTGTCTTTTTCTCACCTTCATTGCCATTCTTCTTATTCCGTATTGCAGGCTTCTTGTGACATTCCCGATCTCATTGCCAAGGCAAAAGCATACAACATGCCAGCAGTAGCTTTAACCGATACGGGTAACATGTATGCTGCTTACAAATTTGTTCGAGAAGCGATTAAAAACGACATAAAACCCATTTTAGGTTGTGAGCTTTACCTTACTGCCGATCATAAAATTAGAAAGTTTACGAAAGAGAATCCGGATCGACGTTCGACTTTGGTTTTTTTAGCCAAGCACAGAAAAGGGTATCACAATTTATCCAAGCTAAGTTCACAGGCATTTATAGACGGTTTGTATGCGGGGTGTCCGCGCGTGGATAAGGAATTGATATTGGAGTACAAGGAGGGTTTGATTGCAACCACAGGTGGTTTGACGGCTGAAATTCCAAATCTTATTCTAAATGTTGGAGAGCGTCAAGCGGAAGACGCATTTGTCTGGTGGCACGAGACATTTGGGGACGATTTTTATGTAGAATTGATGCGTCACGGATTGGATGAAGAAGATCATGTAAACAAAGTTTTACTCGGATTTGCCCACAAATACGGTGTGAAATATTTTGCATCCAACAACGTATACTATTTGAGTAAAGACGACGCCTTGTCGCATGATGTACTTCTTTGTGTGAAGGATGGGGTTCTTAAAGAAACCCCTATTGGAAGGGGAAGAGGCTTCCGTTTTGGTTTTCCAAACGACGAATTCTATTTCAAGTCTCAAGTGGAAATGAAAGAATTGTTTAAAGATCTTCCTGAATCTATTGCCACGACGCAAGAAATTGCCGATAAGATAGAGGTTTACGATCTTAAAAGAGATGTGTTGCTTCCTGCTTTCGATATTCCTCAAGAATTTATTGACCCAGAGGATGAGAAGGACGGTGGTAAACGCGGAGAAAATAATTACTTAAGACATCTTACCTATGAAGGTGCGAAGACGCGATACCCTGAGATCACAGATGAAATTCGAGAGCGTCTTGATTTTGAATTGCTTACCATAGAGAAAACAGGGTACCCCGGTTATTTCTTGATTGTTCAAGATTTCACGACAGAAGCACACAACCTTGGCGTTTCTGTAGGCCCAGGGAGAGGTTCTGCCGCAGGTTCTGCGGTTGCATACTGCACAGGTATCACCAATGTTGATCCTATCGCTTACAACTTGCTTTTTGAGCGTTTCTTGAATCCCGACCGTGTGTCCTTACCCGATATTGATATTGATTTTGATGATGAAGGTCGAGGAAGAATCATTGATTTTGTTCTTGAAAAATACGGTGAAAGCCAAGTGGCTCAAATCATCACGTACGGAACCATGGCAGCTAAGTCGTCGATACGAGATGCTGCTCGTGTCTTAAATCTCCCGCTTCACGAAGCGGACCGGATTGCGAAACTGGTTCCGGACATCTCATTAAATAAGTTGTTCAATCTTCCCGAAGAAAAGCTCAAGGAAAAGCTCAATGCCGACCAAATGCAAATGGCGGCGCAATTAAAGAGTATTGCTAAAGGTACGGATCTCTCTGCAGAAACTTTAAATCGAGCCATAGCGATTGAGGGCTCTGTTAGGAATACCGGTATCCATGCTTGTGGAGTGATCATTACGCCGAGTGACATTCGTGAGCATGTACCCATGGCTACCGCAAAAGATTCTTCTTTGTTGGTGACTCAGTTCGACAACTCGGTTGTAGAAGATGCGGGGTTACTGAAGATGGATTTCTTGGGCTTAAAGACTTTGAGTATCATCAAGGATGCGATAGCACTCATTAAGGAAAAGCACGAGGTGGTTATTGATGTTGATGCCATACCGTTGGATGATGAGCTTACCTACGAGCTCTATCAGAAAGGGTCTACCAACGGTACGTTCCAGTTTGAATCTCCGGGAATGCAAAAACATCTTCGCGCACTAAAACCCGATAAATTTGACGACCTCATCGCCATGAACGCCCTGTATCGTCCGGGTCCATTGGAGTACATACCTAACTTTATTGCCCGTAAACACGGTCGGGAAGAGATCAGTTATGACTTGGAGGGTATGGAAGATTACCTTGCAGAAACCTATGGGATTACGGTTTATCAGGAGCAGGTGATGTTGCTATCACAAAAGCTGGCTGGCTTCTCCAAAGGAGATGCCGATATGCTGCGTAAGGCCATGGGAAAGAAGATCTTCTCCTTACTGGAAAAGATGAAGCCTCAATTTATTGACGGATGTGCAGAACGGAATCACGACCCTGAAGTAGCCGAAAAGGTTTGGAGGGATTGGGAGGCTTTTGCGGCTTATGCATTCAATAAGTCACACTCTACTTGTTACTCCGTTGTAGCTTTTCACACCGCTTATTTAAAGGCACATTATCCCGCGGAGTACATGGCTTCCGTGCTTACTCACAACATGAACGACATCAAGAAGGTCACCTTTTTTATGGAAGAGTGTAAGCGAATGCGTCTTACAGTTTTGGGTCCCGACATCAACGAGTCTGCCTATAAGTTCAATGTAAATGACAAGGGAGAAATTCGATTTGGTCTAGGAGCCATAAAAGGTGTTGGTGAAGCTGCCGTTGAGAATATCGTCAACGAGCGAAAGGAGAACGGTTCCTTTGACCATATTTATGCTTTGACCAAGCGAGTGGAATTGCGGTCTGTAAACAAAAGAACCCTTGAGAATCTAGCTTTAGCAGGTGCCTTTGACTCCTTTGAAGGAGAGCATCGAGCCATGTATTTCCACGAGTTGAAAGAAGGGTACACCTTCCTAAACAAGGCAATTCGCTATGGAAATGCCTACCAAGAGAGTTTGGATGCGCCGCCTGACCTTTTCGGCAGTGTGGACGGTGTAGAACTTCCAGCGCCCCCATTACCGGTTTGTGACGATTGGGAGCGTTTGGATTTACTCGCCCGTGAAAAGGAAGTCGTGGGCATTTACATTTCCGGACATCCTTTGGATGACTATGCTTTTGAGATCAAACACAATTGCAACCATAACATTGATAATTTTAAAGATTTAGAGGCCATCAAAAATCGTGATTTGTCTTTTGCGGGCATCATCACAGATGTGCAACATCGAATCGATAAAAATGGAAACCCTTACGGTGTTTTTGTCATTGAAGATTTTACAGACTCCAAAGAGTTTATGATTTTTAGAGACGATTATTTGAAGTTTAAAATGATGCTTGTACAAGGTGCATTTGTGTACGTGAAGGCACGCGTTCAAAAACGAGCTTGGAATGATCAATTGGAGGTAAAAATGCTTTCTATGAGCTTGCTTTCAAGCGTTTTAGATAAGCTAACAAAAAGTATTACTTTAAGATTAAATCTTTACGATATCAACGAAGAGTTCTCTGATAAATTTCAAAATATTTTGGAAGAACACAAGGGGAGTCATCAGCTGAAATTACACGTCCACGACCCCGATGAATCCATTCTGCTAGAGCTTTTGTCGCGAAGTTACAAGGTGAAGATTTCAAAGCAATTGGTACAGGATATTGGCAGTTTAATTGATGTGCAATACAAATTAAATTAAAAGGCTTGTTTTGTTGGATAAATTATTAATTTTGTAGCCGAAGAAATAGTTACGTAACACTAGAAATTAATCAAATGGCTTTAGAAATAACCACGGCAAACTTTGAAGAAACAGTAATTAACTCAGACAAACCTGTATTGGTTGACTTTTGGGCAGAATGGTGTGGGCCTTGCCGTATGGTAGGACCTATCGTTGATGAGCTTCAAGCAGATTACGAAGGTAAAGCTGTTGTTGGAAAAGTCAACGTTGATGACGAGCAAGAGATCGCGGCCAAATACGGCATACGAAACATCCCAACCATCTTATTTTTTAAGGGTGGTGAGATTGTTGATAAAAATGTGGGTGTTGCTCCAAAAGCAGACTTGGCCAAAAAAATCGACACCTTGTTGTAAGGGTATCTCATAAAATCTTAAATTAAAGGGCTGTTAAGCCCTTTTTTTATGCAAGAATATATTTCACAAAACGAATTGAAGACCATAGAAAACCTCGAGTTTTTTGCTGCGCAAGTGGTCGAGGGTTTCATTACGGGTTTACACAAAAGCCCTTATCATGGTTTTTCCGTGGAGTTTGCTGAACATCGTTTGTACAATAGAGGAGAGAGTACCCGGCATATTGATTGGAAATTGTTTGCTCGAACAGACAAACTTTTTGTGAAACGTTTTGAAGAAGAAACCAACCTGCGATGTCAGTTGGTTTTAGATCAATCTTCTTCCATGCATTTCCCAGTTCAAAAAACCTTGTCTGCTGAACTTCCCAATAAGATTGGTTTTTCCGTCTTGGCCTCAGCGGCTTTGATGAACCTGTTCAAGCGACAGCGGGATGCGGTGGGCTTGTCAATTTTCTCCGATGAACTTCAAGTTCATACCGCAGCCAAAACCAGCAGTTCACATCACAAACGACTTTTGTGGGACCTAGAGTCCATCGCAAAACCTTTTGATGTAAATGCTAAGAAGACCACCCATGTGGTGAAAGCTCTACACGAAGTAGCGGAAAGGGTTCATCAGCGCTCTTTGGTCATTTTATTCAGTGATTTCTTAGACAATCCCGAGACCTCTGAAGATGTTTTTTCTGCGCTACAACACTTAAAATACAACAAGCACGAAGTTATCATTTTTCATGTGGTTGACCGTTCCCAAGAGTTGGATCTTGACTTTGAGTCGCGCTTGCACCAATTTATAGATCTTGAGACTGGAGAGGAACTTAAGGTGAATCCTGCAGAGCTTCAAGATGCATACCGCGAAAGGATGCATGCTTACGAGAAGGACTTAAAGTTGCGCTGTGGACAATATAAAATAGACTTTGTTCCCGTAGACTGCTCCAAAGGCTTTGAGCCGGTCTTATTGTCTTACCTACACAAGCGTAAAAAACTTTACTGAAAGCAACTAGCGATCCAATTACCACCTTAACTTTTGGAAACTTTTGTTTCCTTTGATAAAGTAATCCCACAAAAGACATTTTTTGTACTGAACGGAATCATTGATGGACTTCGTTTTGCCGCGTTTTTTGAGCGTATCGGGAATTCTTGCATAGAATGAGCCGTGGGCTTTTAAAATGGCTACAAAGTGCTTAAATCGACCTTCACCGATGTATTTAAGACCTGCAAGTCCATCGAGAACCATCCTAATTAAAATAAGGGGTAGGGCGTGTACGGGTAGATTTTTTAGCATCATGGTTAGATTGTTCCTAAAATTCAGAAACGTTTTTCTGGGATGTGCAGCATCAAGTGTTGCACCACCAAGGTGGTAGACTGTAGATTGAGGAACACAAGCAATCTTGTAGCCCTGATTTAAAAAGCGCCAACACAAATCAATTTCTTCTTGGTGGGCAAAAAAGGAAGCGTCTAAGCCACCCAACTTCAAATAGGCGTTTCGGCGAACAAACAAGGCAGCACCGCTTGCCCAAAATACATCTTTTGTTGTGTTGTACTGTTCGGAGTCTTCTTCCAAGGCATCAAAGATTCTTCCTCGGCAGAAAGGGTAGCCCAAAGCATCGATGTAACCCCCTGAGGCTCCTGCATATTCAAACATGTTTGGCGCTTTCTCGTCTTTTATTTTGGGCTGACAAGCGGCATAGATAGGATTGGCTTCCAGAAATTCAAGCGGAGCTTTAAGCCAACTTTGAGTCACTCGAACATCGGAATTCAGCAAAACCACATATTCATGGTCAACTCGTTTCAAAGCTTCGTTGTAACCCTCAGCAAAGCCCAGGTTCTTCTCAAAGGAAATGATGCGTGTTTCGGGAAAGTTGTTTTGCAGGTAGGAGGTGGAATCATCCACGGAGGCATTGTCCACAACAATTACCTCAGCTTGTGTGCTGAATTTAAGAACCGAAGGTAGGAAACGATCCAAAAGCTCCTTGCCATTCCAATTCAGGATGAGTACGGCTATTTTTTTTGACTGTTTTTCCATCTTCTGTGTGACCAAAGCCAGCTTTCTGGCTTGGCTTGTATGATTTGCTCCAGATGCTTGACATGTGCTAAGGTAGCGCTGCCTTTCTTTTCTGGGTCTGCATCTACCAAAGGAACGATTTTCATTTCATAACAGCCCCTTTTCAGACGATGAACTTCCATGAAGCAGAGTTTCATCTGCCCGGCTTTCATCAATTTTTCAGGACCTAAAAATACAGGCGTGTCTTGATTTAAAAAGTTGCAGAAGAAGTCTACTTTATCCTTGTGAGGGCTTTGATCAGCCACCATAATATTGATGCTTTTCCGTCCTTTAGGGTTGAGCGCCTTTTTTGCGAAGGAGTGCATCGGCGAGAGTTGTGTGCCAAAGCGCTCCCTGGACTTGAGCATTAAGGCATCAATGGTTTTGTTGCTCAAAGGTTTGTATACGCCGTTGATGTTTTGTTCGGTGTAAGTGCTGAGTGATAGCCCCATCCATTCCCAATTGTTGTAATGGGCAGTAATGAGAATGATTCCCTGTTCGTCTTTTTCGATTTTTTCAAGAATCTCTGGGTTGACGAGATGCATTCTTTTTCGAAGGCTTTTTTTGGTGAGTGTAAGCAGTTTTAGATTCTCCAGCATCACATCGCAAAAGTTCTTTGCTGATGCTCGTTCTATGGCTTTGTGCTGTGCTTCAGTTAGCTTAGGAAAACTGTTTTTTAGATTTTTTCGAATGATGTCTTTCCGATAGCCGAAAACACGAAAAATGAGAAAAGCCAAAAGATTCGACAATGCATACAGTGCAGGGAAGGGAATTCTTCCTAAGGAAATAAGTACGAAGGCGCTAAGTTTGCCCATTTGGTTTACTTTGGTGTTGACAATCAGGCGGTTAATTTAAAACTTTTTCTTGTTTTTTCTTGAAAAGGTTTTGTCGTTTATTTTGCCGCACTGTAAATTTCCAATCCCCATACAGTTCTGGGTTTTGCAAGCTTTTTCATTTTTATTTCAAGCGCCGTAAAATTACTCTTTTTTTGTTTGCAGTTTAGAAGAATGCTTTATATTTGCACCGCTGTCGAAAAAAGGAGAGATGGCAGAGTGGTCGAATGCGGTGGTCTTGAAAACCATTGTACAGCAATGTACCGGGGGTTCGAATCCCTCTCTCTCCGCAAAGCGACTGAAAGCCCAACCGAAAGGTTGGGCTTTTTTAGTTTAATTACTTTACTAGTATTTTAGGTTTGGTAGGGGTAGGGCTGAATATTGAATTACTAATACCATATCATCAAAAATTCTAACATTACATAACTTATTTAATAAATAAAATTTAAATTCGTGTTCGAACACGGAAAATGAATAGTAAGCACAAATAACTACTTTAGACTCAAATAAAGACCAACAAAAAGGTTTCCCTGATTTCGTATATTTTTGAAATATAAATGTTCAGCTAATTGATTAAAATCAGTAATGAAATCGATGAGACTTTTGTTTTGTATTTGAGTTAGGAGTTTTCAAACAAACCAAAGCAAATACAATCCATGAAAAATAAATTGACTTTCAAACTATTGATTTTGATATCGCTTTTAAGCCCTATGACACTATTATCACAAACTTCATTAATACAAAATGTATACAACCGTAGCACAACCTCTCTCAATGGAGATTGGCACTATATAATTGACCCTTATGAAAATGGGTTTTACAGTTATAGGGGACATTCTTTTGACGAAGAAGCAGAACTCAAGGGTGAACCTGGAACAGGTGCATATTTCACAAACACCATAGCCAAAAACAAAACAGAAAGGATAGAATACAATTTTAGCATGCAACCAACGCTCGAGGTTCCGGGCAGCTGGACTACTCAAGTAGAAGAGCTTAAATGGTATGAGGGGACAGTTTGGTATCAAAGAAATTTCGATTACACCCCAAAAGATAACTCAAGAGTTTTCTTATACTTTGCAGCAGTAAACTATGAATCACATGTCTATGTAAATGGAAAAAAAGCAGGCAGCCATATAGGGGGCTTTACACCCTTTAATTTTGATGTTACGGATCTTCTTGTTCAAGGAGAAAATTTCATTGTGGTCAAGGTAGATAATACCCGAAAAAAAGAGGCTGTTCCTACAGTCAATACCGATTGGTGGAATCATGGTGGAATTACTCGTGATGTCATGCTCGTTGAATTACCTGAAAACTATTTGCAGGATTATAAATTTGAATTAGAAGATGAAAATAGTCCTACAATTAAAGGATTTGTCAAATTTGCCGGCCGTGACAAAGAACAAGAAGTCACTGTTAAAATAGCGGAATTAGAAATCGAAAATATCATCAGAACAAATAAAGATGGTATAGCACATTTCAATTTAACCCCGAAAAACTTAGAACTGTGGGAGCCTGGTAACCCACACTTGTACACTGTTGAGTTGATTACCTCCGATGAAAAAGTTTCTGACAGAATAGGATTTAGAACCATTCAGGTTAATGATTCTGACATATTGTTAAATGGGAAGAAGGTTTTTCTAAGGGGAATTTGCATGCATGAAGAAAACCCTATTACCGGAAAAAGAAATTTTACGCATGAAGATGCCGAACTTATGCTTGGATGGGCCAAAGATCTGAATGCAAATTTTGTGCGTTTAGCCCATTATCCACACAATGAATATGTACATAGGCTGGCTGATGAGTTGGGGATATTAATTTGGGAAGAGTTACCTGTATATTGGACAATTGATTGGACAAATCGATCAACTTTTGAAAATGCAAAAAACCAACTGCTTGAGGCGATTTTTCGAAACAAAAATAGAGCTTCAGTAATCATTTGGAGTATTGCTAATGAGACACCTGTAAATGAAAATAGAAACAATTTCTTAAAAGAACTCATCTCTATTACCAGAACAACCGATAGCACTCGTCTGATAAGCGCTGCCATGGAGGTTCATTCCGAATTTGTAGAAAATAATAGTGTAAAAGTTATCGGTGATCCTTTAGGAGAATTTGTTGACATTATCAGTTTCAATCAATACCACGGGTGGTATGGTGGAAATATTGATGATTTCCCAAATATCAATTGGAGATTGGATTATAACAAGCCCGTATTTGTAAGTGAGTGGGGGGCAGGTGCTAAGTATGGTTTTCACGCAGACAAACAAACAATATGGTCCGAAGAATATCAAGCACATTTGTATACAAAAACTCTCGAAGGAATTGATAGGATTCCAAATTTGGCAGGTTTTTCTCCTTGGATTTTATCTGACTTCAAATCTCCTCGTCGGCCTTTGACAAATATTCAAGACATGTGGAATAGAAAAGGATTAATTGCAGAGGGTGGGCACAAAAAAAAGGCTTTTTTCGTCTTGCAACATTACTATGAAAATAAGTTAAATGAGGAAGATTAAGGATGATTAGTTACTTAAGGTTATGTCTTACCCAACTAATGATGTTCATATTCAAAATGAGTTTTAAAAATCATCAGTGTTATGCCTTGGAACGATCTAAAAAATCAGTTTGTAAATAGATTTTCTTTATTTACAATATCTATGGGTTGATAAAATGATTTGTCAAAAACAGATTCATTTCCGATTAAGAAATCTGTAAGAATTTCCATAGATTTCTCGCCCTGCTGCACCGGACGTTGGCTGATTAAAAAGTCTATAATTCCTACATTTAAATACTTGATGTTTTCTTCAATTAAGTCATACCCAATAAGCTTTACGCTGATTTTTTGATTATGTAGGTAGTTTGCTACAACATGTACTCTTGAACTCGTAACAAAAATTGCCCCAATGTTTTTATTAGTGGAAAAAACAGGGTTTAACTTATTTTGAATCTCATCCATAGAGTCACTAGAAATATTGACTGTTATACGATTTCGGTTGCTAGATCCTTTTTCTTTAAAATATGTATTAAAACCATCATTACGACTGTTTAAATGCTCTGAGTTGGTTATGTCTTTTGAGATATTAACGATTAAGACATCTACATTTCGATCAGAAATAGCGTCAATTAAGCTGGCTGCAGTTCTAGAGCTTTTGATTGAGTTCTCACCTGTATAGGATAGATTATTTACTCCCTCTAAATTAGTGTCAATGAATACATAAGGGATCTTATTTTGATCTAACTGTTTGCAAAATGATACGGATTCTATTTTGTGAAGTGGTGCTATGATAACCCCGTCGGGTTTGCTATCAATGAGTTCCTCACTTTTATTCACAAAATCAGTCCCATCATTAAGGCTGTATAGAAAATAAGTAACACTGATATTATATGGTGTTTTTATTCTAAGAGCATTTTCTATACCGACTGGGTGTTCTGACCAGTAACACTTGTCATTTGTGGGTTTTGGTATTAAAATAGCAATTTGATAACCGAATGATTTTTTAAGCAATTGAGCTGCTACATTAGGTCTGTAGTTGAGCTCACTTGCAATTTTTAGCACCAATTCTCTTGTTTCGGGTTTTACCTCGCCTCTATTATGTAACACACGATCGACTGTACCAGTTGATACACCGGCTTTCTCAGCGATGTCTTTAATGCGAATTTTTTCTGTCATACATTCAAGTCTGTAGCCCTATATTTAAATGTTCGATATACGAAAACATGTAATCAATAATAGTTGATCTAAATTCAGCTTAAGATTGTGCAGCCCTGCCAAACTTTGATGTAATAACTCACCCTCTTTATTTTTAATAAATTTTATTTGATTAGGTGAGCCTATCTTCTTTCTCAAACATAGTAAACTTAGCTCTAATCTTCCTTTAAACTTATCATATATCTATATTTTATTGGCACAACAAAACACCTCGCGTCACTAAATGTCACTACTTATCTTTTTGTTTGTATTGTTGAAATAGGCTCAACTGAGTTTAGATAAGAACTTAAGACAAACAATTATGATATCACTATTCAAAAAAAGAAACAAGGAACAGCTCTCTGATGGCGTTAGTAGAAGTAAGTACTATATAG
>Ga0115570_10001017_pt1 | contig 22788 bp, 11 predicted proteins | sample COGITO_mtgs_1205_3_FD_87294 | JGI IMG/M metagenome (GOLD analysis project Ga0115570, IMG submission 87294) | Pelagic marine microbial communities from North Sea - COGITO_mtgs_120524 | ecosystem: Environmental > Aquatic > Marine > Epipelagic | place: Germany:Helgoland, sampling site Kabeltonne... | reverse complement strand
TCACTAGTTGTATATTGAATTCCCTTATCATATCCACTAATAGTAGATACTGTATCAATACCAAAAGATATTGAATATTCATGCCCTTTTTTGAGGCTCCCTTGCGCTCTAATTAAAGGAGAGACCATACCAGACCCGAGAAGAGAACGTTCTTCAACCTCAACTTCAGGAGATATATACCCAGCTGCTTTTTGATGAGGAGTGACAATGGCAATATTTTTACCTATAGACCTAATATTTTCATACTCATCCAATTCAATGACTGTGTTATTTTCTGATGGTGAAATCCCCGGTCCAATATTTGGCGCTCCAAAATCATAAGCAACAACAGCATAATAATACGTACGCCCATTTTGAACTGTATTATCTACGAAAATATGTGTGATTCCAGAGTTGTTTCCAAGATTATAACCTGTACCATTGACGAGACCAAAATCAGTAAAACCACTAAATTCATCAATTAAGTCACATTGATAAATTGGTTTCTTAAATGTTGGAGTACCATAACCATCTGTAATAATTTCTGGATCAGCCATGTATTTATCTGTTGCCCTATAAACCTTATAACCCTCAAAATCATTAATATTTCCAACGAAGGGGTCCCTAGTCCTTGTATCCGCAATATCATCCCAAGTTAGAATAACCTCACTATCGCCAGCCGTAGCTGAAATAGTGGGCATTCTTGGTGGCTGAGCAAATCGATAGTCTTTTTCATAAATCACCTGAACAATCCTCTTAAGCTCGTAAAGCGCTGGAGATTCATGTCCAGGACTGTTAAGCCCCGCTAGAGGATCATAGGAATGTAGTTCAGCCATTGAAATTCTTTCAACTCGTCCTTGATATAATGGAAAAGGACCCGATGCAAAAACCTCAACTAAGTTTGAAATATTTCCTTCAAACTCTTCTAATGTGTCTCCACCAATTAAATCCCACATAACTGCATCATTTTTAAACCACTGCGTTTCATTTGAAGCCGCGTGACTTGGAATTGGGAACATCCTAAAAGATGTAAGCCCAACCATATCAGATTCAGATACATCTGTTGTATTAAAATTAGGCTCACAGCCAACACCCTCAACAAAATCAGGCCTATGATTACACTCTGACCCATCAGCATCTGGGCCAGTATAATTTATTTCTCCAGGACCTACGCCATCTATCCCAATATCATCTCCATAAAACTCAGCAAGTTGATATATACCATCACCATTTAAATCTTCACCATCCTCCCAATCTTGGTCTTCGTCAGCATCCCAATGAGGTTTTAAATCATCAGCTGTTAATTTATAATAATCTAAAAAAGCATTCAGGTCTGTTATTCCATCTGTAGCACCAACAATGGCAGTTGCTTCAACATCTCTTTTTTCATCTACTAATCCATCACCATCGTTATCAATCATATCATAAGCTAAGCCTGGACTTTCTAGGTATGCAAAACCCATTACCCCAGTTGGAAGCCCACCGGAACCAACACCATTAATATCCCAAGAATAGGACATATCAATTTCGTAATCAAAAAAGCCAATATCATCTGAAGCATCATTACCAATCCCATTATCAACCCAGTATCCAAAAGCTACATCTCTTAGATCGTAGTCAGATACATTGGCGATTGAATACTCCCAAAAAATAGCATCTCTAGCTTGAGGATTATTCCATTGAAAACCACGAACAGCAACACGCAGCCCTAAACCACCCCAAGATTCGCCACGTTGCTTTGTGACATCCGGCTTAATATCTCCTATATTATATCCAGGCCTTGGGTAATATTTAACAAAGTCTTCAGGTCCGAGATATTCTAAATCTTGAGCATCATTAACAACATAATAACTTTCTTGATCAGCATATTTAACGCCTCGGCCAAATCTACCATTCCATTCCCCTTGCCATTTTTTTTCTAAACCAGCAGACGGCCAACCACTGGAAGGCCATGAATCTTCGATATTTGAGACAGCTGGATATTCTCCAGATTCATTAAAATATCCAAAAACAGGATAAAAACCCCATTCAACAGTGCCGGTAGGATCCCGATCCATTTCTTCACGGTAACTAGTTTGCAAATAATGTAATGTGTGTTTATCCTGAGTAAATATATCTATTGGGTCAGTAAGTGGGATTGTGTCCACGGTGGAAGCATCTCCATCATCTTTAATGTATACTTTAGCTCCAACCAAGAGCCCTATCCCGTCTACCATCTTTACACCATCATTATTATTTGGCCACCTCGAAGCATTTGTTGCTGGCCAATCAGAAAGCTCTGTTGTATTTTTAAAATAAAGTAATACCCTGTTACCTGTCATATACCCTTCACGCTCAGCTGAAGGATCTCCCGCTGGGTCTTCTGGGCCTGCATAAGGTCGACCCTGGGCGAAGATTAATGAAAAAAACAACTGGGAAAACAATAACAATAAAAATTTCATCAGAAATTAACTCCGATACCAATTTTTACCATTCTAGGTGAAGAATACATCGATGGGTTTTCTATACGATCATTAAAATCATTAAAGTCACTTCTATGCCCAGCAATATCTGTTTCTTTAATTATTGCGGTATAGGCGCGCCCAGTTTGGTCATTGACCCACTCTTCATTTAACCTATCAAATAAATTATAAATATTTAAATCCAAATTGGCATTATAACCACCAGGCAGTTTGAAGCGATAGTAAAATGAACAATCAACAGAATATTTCTCAGGCCTATAATCATTATTGGGGTACAAATTGATTCTAGATAAAACGCTTTCACTTTGTGGCGTGAAAGTATAAGGAGAACCCGAATTATAATATGCTGTCATAGAACCACCGTATTTCTCAGTTCCATATAGTAAAGACCCGTTCAGTGTATGCCTTTGGTCCCAGCCCATTGGAATAAATCTATTTACCGGGTCTTGATTATTACCAGCCCTGTCAAATGTTTGCCCAGGGGAATCAGCATTGCCCCTAGTATATTGTAATGTATAATTTACCATACCTTTCAATTGGCCTAGTGCAAGGTCTAGCTTTAACTCAAGCCCACGAACATTTCCATAGTCTTTATTAGAAAATAATCCATACTTTACCTGATTATAGGTTGAAATGGTTTTAGTAGTTAATAAATTATAAATATCTCTATAAAAAAGTGCTACATCTAGAGCCATCACTTGATTTAATTCTTGCCACAAACCTATTTCATAGGTAATTGTTTTTTCTGGTTCTAATAATGTGCTACCCATCCTTGTAACAAAATTATTTGGGTCAACCAAAAAACTATTATTTTCATACATAGCATACATAGGAGGCATCTGGAAAAAATGACCATAACTAAAATGCAGAACAGCTTGACCACCTAACTGATATGCAAAACCAACCCTTGGACTAATTTGAGAAATAACCGGAGCCTGAGGATACAAACTCATCATAGAGTCTGGTAAAATTAGCTGATTTGCTGGGTTTCTTCTATCTGAAGGGTATACACTTTCAGGGTCAAATTGATCATAACGCAGTCCAATATTAATAACCATGTCATCAAATTCCATTTTATCTTGAACATAAAATGCTACTTCTTTTGGGGAAATGTTATAAACATCTGCATAAGCAGATGAATCTCCAAAAATTTCAGGTACATAAGAAGAATCACTACCCGAATTATAAAATTTATTCCTTATTTCGTACCGCTCATTCTTTAAATCATGATTAAAATAGTGGAGGCCTGCTTTAATACTATGCGTGTGATTAGCTTGCCAGTTAACATCCAATTTAAAAGTCTGATCTGTCATTGATCTAGTCGTATGGTCCTTTGATTGACCACCTGTTAAAAACCCTGGACCATAACTATCATAATAACGATCATGTACATATCTACTATCTAATGGGTTTTCATATACGTAACTACCAAAGTCATTATCTACAACAGAATACTTCAATTCATAAAATAATTTTTGAGATAACATTTGGTTTAATTGAAAAGCAAAATAATTTGTGACTTTATGATCAGTTGACCTACCATCTGGGTTATATTTAAAAGAATGATCATAGCCCTGCCAACTATCGTCACTGTGTGAGTATAGTGTTGAAAAACGGATACCGTTAAAAAGATTAAAACTCAACTTAAATAGAGCAGATAAATTATTACTTGAATTCATAGACACATACGAACTGTCTCCCGATTTCTCTGAAAACCAGAGCAGTGAGTCATCCGTGTAAAAATTTGAAAAATTATCTACTTCAAACAACCTAAGACCATTTAAGTGTCCATTATTACTTTGCACTCTTACATTACTAAAAAAAGTTATCTTATTTCCTACGAGAGGACCACCTAAACTAAATTTAATGTCTTGGCTTTTATTGACAGATGGGTCAAGTCCAATAAAAATATCATTATTATCCGTAAAATATGAAGAACCACCCAATGATGCAGAACCTTCAAATTTAGACCCGCCATCTCTTGTCACAACATTCACCACTCCGCTCATAGCTCTACCATACTCAGCATTAAATGTCCCCGTGACAACCTCTAAGTCTTGCACAGCTTCAGGCTGAATATCTACTGTTGCGCTTGATCCACCAAATGTTTCATCTACCTGTATGCCATCAACCATATAGGTAACTTCAGTATTTCTACCGCCTCTAAAATGCCCGTTTACAACACCTGCTTGCATATTAACTACTGCCCCAACATTCTCTACTGGAAGTGCGTTTATTTCATCTCCTGAAATATTTTTAATTGTCCCTGTTTGATCTTTTTTTTGAGAAAACCTAGCAACTTCAACTGTAACAACCTCACCCTCAATCACAGTCTGTTCAAGATCCACTTCTAATGAAAAGGTTCTATTAACGGAAACAGAAATATTTTCCATTTTTATAGACTTGTAACCAATCATATCAATTTTGAGATTGTATTTCCCTGGCGGAATATTAATTAATGTGAATCTTCCATTTCCATCTGATGCATTTCCAAAAGAAGAATTTTCAAGATATACGTTTGCTCCTGGCAAGGGCGAAGAATCAGACTTGTCTTTTATTATGCCAGAAATTTTACCAGTGGTTTGAGCAAAGATTCCGCAAGTCATCGCAATATAAATAATATATCTAATCATAAAATTTTACTAAAAAGGTGTGTGTAAATATAAATTAGTTCCGCAGTTTGAAGTAAAAAGAAAGGCAGGAAAAATCCTGCCTTTCTTTTTAAAAAATAAATGAATTTATTTTAATAAAATCATTTTTTGAGTTTTTGAATTAGCCCCAGCATCTAATCGATAAAAATAAACGCCTGAAGCATGTCTTCCCGCATTCCACTGTACTGAATGGAAACCAGAGACCCTGTCTTCATTTAATAAGCTTTCAACTAATCTACCTGTAACACTGTAAATACCAAGATTTACCTTCTGGTTCTCAGGAAGTGAAAAGTTGATATTTGTAACAGGGTTAAATGGGTTAGGATAATTTGGGTAAAGCGCGAATACTTCAGGAGCAATCGGTGCTTCATTATCGTTTCCTAGTACTGTAGACCGATCACCAATCCATGTAAATGACCACTCACCTGGATTATTCCACTGTTGATCATTCGAAAGCGTTGAGTAACCAACATTACCTTCCCAAGTTCCATTATCATTATCATGAAAGTAAATATCAATTGGTACTTTCATTCCATTAGCTGGATGAAACCTTTGGTCTCCTGATAATGCAGCAAGAGTATCTAGAGAAATCTTACCCTCTACAACATAATCTGGATCGAACATTTCAAAGTGATAATGTTCTTCATCAGAGTTACCTATACTCACATTTCCAGGATTGTCTAATTGCAATGTGTTTTCATTCGCATAAATTACATAATCAGGCTCTTCACCTCTTTTTATTGCTGAATGTTTTGGACCCCTTGAATCATATAAACCTAGAAACAATTGAAGAGCGTCTTGATCCCACCAATTACCTTCACCAAAGTGATAATCATCATCAATGACATCTGCGGCAAAATATAAATAGTCATCGTCAATTGCTAAATAAACAGTCCCATTTAAGTCTGACTCATCATCAACATTTGACCAAACACCACCAGTTGTTGGATTAATTACAAAAGGCATAATTCCACTGTTTGTCCACTCTCCCAAGTCTCCATCAGCAATAAAATTGGAAGGGACATCGAGAGATATTGTAGGAATTCCTTTTGCCTGATTTGTAACTGGAGAGCTCGTTATTCCGGGAGCGCCAATATTACCAGCGGCATCAACACATAACACAGCATAGTAATAAGTAACGTCCATATCTTCTAAGGGAGACACCAAATAATGAGTTGCTGTTTGAGCGCCTTCGATAACATTTGTTGCAATAGATTCAACACCTTCAGCATTAAGTTCAGTAATTGGGTTTGTACTACCAAAAACATGATACATCTCACCTTCTTCTCCATCAATATCTGTCCACGTTACTAAGTTGAAATTAGCACCTGGTATCCCGCTTACATTTTCAGGAGCAACCGGAGCAACTACATCAATATCAGGATTCCCTGTCCACATATTATCAAAGTGAAACGTTCTCCCTGCTGCACCATTGCCTTCAGAAAGAATCTGAAAGACAGTAATAGCACTAGTATCAAAGTCTGCGGTGTTATCTACATAAGCAAAATCTTTTAGTGCAAGCTTATAATGATTCCAACCACCAACTGCTATTGGGGTGAAATTTCCTCCAACTTTACCAGTCCCGCCTTCAAACTGTAATCTTAACTGAGGCGCATCTGCTTCTGATTGCATCCAGAAAGAAATTGAATCACTATTCCACTCGCCACCACCTTGAAGATCGACAGGAGGAGTCATGTTAAAACCACCACCTGTCCAAGCATCTTGCTGAACATACGTAAGCGCATTAGTCCCTGGAATATATCCACCACCTTCGGTTACGGATATCTGTGCACCTCCCCAAGTAAATGAGTTGCCCCATTCTGGAGGAGAAGCCATTCCATTAAAGATTACAAGATCAACACCTTTGTAACCAACTAACTTAAAATCATCAAGAAGAATAGTGCCATTGACAACATCACCTTCACCACCTCCACCTACAGAAAACTCAAGATGGAAACCACCTATTGCGTAGGTGTCTAGTTCAGAATTATCAGTGTCACCAGCCCAGCCCGTTAAATTAAAACCACCACCATTCCAGTCGTCATTTCTAACTAATGGTATGGTAACCGTATTCCAACCAGGCTCACTATCTAGAATATAATTGAAAGAGTAATAATATTCACCTAAACCAGTGTAGACACTGTCTACCCCCGCGTAATCACTTAGATTCAACCTTAGGTGTATTCTATTTGCCTCTGATGCAGGAATAGTATTATTAAATTTAAAAGAAATACTATCATATCCAGACCAGTCCCAAAGCTCTCCATTTTCACGCTGCATAGAAAAAATAGTTGTTCCATCTTCTTGCCGTGTTGACTGCCAATCTTGCTGAGTTAAGTCACCAGCAATTTGATTATTTTGAATTAAAGAAGGTGCTGAATTCTCATGCACATGAACATGTGTAATTGTTACAGCAGCATCCAGAGTGTTCACATATAACAAAAATGAGCTGAATGTGTTTGCACCTTGCGATGGGACTTCAACCGTGTAAGCCTGTGGATCTGTTCCAGATACAGTTACACTCGCAGTATTGTATGATGGATCTACATTTGGATGAGGTTGATATTCAAAACGAAAATTAACATCAACATCTGTTCCAGCGGTAGAACCCATGAACTGAACATGTCCTCCATTTGGAAATGAAAATGGAAATACTGAAGCATCTTCATTAGCAAAACCAGCCCAGCTTTCTGAACCAGTAGGGTTGGTGTAGGTCATCGTTGTAGTATCTACCTGACTTCCACCAAAAGTGCCAGAAAAAATAATAGAAGAACCATCAACTATACCTGGTCCAGTTCCTCCACCACCAGTTGTATCCGGAGGAAGTGGTTGACGAGCATAATGCTCAATTTTTGCATAACCACCCCATGACTCACTGTTGTGACCACTATATTCAAGTTGCATTGCACTTGACCCTTCGGCAGCTTGGTCTGTTATATAGCTGATATTTACAAAACTCTTTGTACTGTCAGCATTTTCTGAAATTTCATATCCCCAGTAAGTACTATCAGCTGGCTCAGAATCAAAACTATTTATCTGCATTTGACCAAATGATAATAAAGGGACAAAGATTAGAGTGAAAAACGATATCTTTTTGCTCATATTACTTTCCTTCTTTTTTCATTTAAAAAAGTATTCTTACCTTGATGACATAAATTAGACTAAGAATATTTTATGATGTTTAAAACATAATCCACATTCTACCAAAAATGCAATATTTTTTCATATTTTTTCATATTTTTTTCAAAATAATGAAAAAAATTTGCAATATTTAAAATATCAGCATATTTTTAACAGGGCAATAAATCATAAAATTAAAAAATAAGAAATATAAATGAGAGCAACTCTAAAACAAGTTTCTAACGATACTGGGTTATCAATAGCCACTGTATCAAGAGCGCTTAGACGCAAAAAAAGAAAGTACTCAATTAATGAGGAAAAAATTTATGCCGCAGCTCGCAAACTAGGATACCCGTTCATCGGAGAGTCTGATGCCTCTGAGAAAACAACCATCGCCCTAATAACCGAAATAAGACAAGGTGAGTTTTACTCCTCACTTTTCCATGGTCTTCATAAAGCAACGAGAGATTCAAAATCAGATATTGTTTTCATAAATATTGATGCTCGAGTAGATGATAATTACAATTGGCAAGATGACCCTGTGGACTTTATTATTAAATTGAGTAAAAAATATAGTGGTCTTTGTCTTTTTCTTCCTGGACTCGAAAAAGAAAGCTATACCGCAATAAAGGAAGGTGTAGGTACCTATCCAATTGTATCTTTAATCTCAGGAAAAAATTTAAAAGTAAATACAGTTTCTTTTGATTCTTACAGCGGCGGATATATGATAGCAAAGCATTTTGAAGAAGTTGGGTATACAAACGTGGGCGTAATCACCGGGCCAAGAAACGCGATGGATTCATCCTTCCGGAAAAATGGTTTTATAGATCATATTAATGAAAGAGAATCTCTTGATCTTGTGTGGAGGTTTGAAGGTGATTTTTCAAGTCAGTCCGGGAGTCAAGCCTTCCTTGATTTTAAAAATAAAGGACTAAGCAAAATTGCAATATTTGGCTGCAATGACCATTCTTGTTTTGGGTTTATGAAAGCTGCGAACGAACATGGTTACAAAATACCAGAAGATTTTATAATAGCAGGTTTCGATAATTTATCTTTTTGTGAATCCATTACCCCTGAACTGACTTCTATATCTACAAATTTTGCAAATTTAGGGAAACAGGCAATTCGAACTATAGAGAATATGGTATCTGAAAAAGAGGAGATTATTGGGCAAGTTTCAATGATACCTGTAAACATTATTATACGAAATAGTACTAAAGTATAGTTTCTACAATTTTATAAAGCTATGCACCTTTTATCTACTTTGCTTTTGATTGCCCTAACCTTTTTTCTGAACTCATGCAAAGAAGAAAACAAAAACATTAACGACTGGAACCTAGTTTGGTCAGATGAGTTTAGTAATAAAAACATTGATCTTTCAAGCTGGGCGTTCGACATTGGGACAGGAGCACCTTCATTCAAAGAGTATGGTATAAGCTCACCATATTTCGCACCAAAAGACTTCCCAAGTGATAATTTTTCAGTTCGCTGGGAAGGTCAAATTAAAATAGATGAAAGCTCAAAATATACTTTTTATACAATATCAGATGACGGTGTTCGGCTTTTTATCGACGGCAAAAACATAATCAATAACTGGAAAGCTCAGCCTGCAACAGAAAATAAAGGCACAATAACGCTTCAAGGTAACAAAAAATATCCAATAGTAATCGAATATTTTGAAGACAGTGGTGGCGAAGCAATGATTTTAGGCTGGGAAAGTGAAAATTTTACCAAAAGGTTAATCTCGGGCCCCAACCTCACAACTAAAAATGGGATGCCTGGGCTTGAAGGAACATACTATAGAAATAAAAAGCTTAAACCATCTAAAAACAAACAACCTATAACTAGAATTGACAAAGAGTTAAACTGGGTTACAGGAGGAGGATGGGGGAATAATGAGGCTCAGTATTACACGGATGACCTGAAGAATGTTAGAATTAAAAACGGGAAGCTAATCATTGAGGCATTAAAAGAAGATTTTTATGGATCTAAATACACTAGTTCTAGAATAAAAACAAAAAAGAGCTGGAAATATGGCAGATTTGAAATAAGAGCAAAACTTCCAAGAGGAATTGGAACATGGGCTGCTTTTTGGGGACTACCTACCGATTGGAAGCATGGTAATTGGCCAAATAGCGGAGAAATAGATGTACTAGAACATGTAGGTTTTGACGAAGGCCATATTGTTTCTTCGGTTCATAATATTGCACACCATGGGGACCTTTCTAATTCCGACCAAACAAAACACATCGTCGTTGACGATGTAATCAGTACCTTTAAAAACTACATACTAGAATGGGATGAAAAACAGATTAAGACTTTTGTAGATGATAAATTAATATTCTCCTACTCTAAAAACAATCAACCCTGGGAAAGATGGCCTTTTGATGAAAAATTCCATTTTATATTGAACATAGCTATCGGTGGCAATTGGGGAGGAATTAAAGGTATTGATGACAACGCATTCCCAACCAAGATGGAAATAGAACATTTTAGAGTATATAAGAAAAAACCATGATTATCTCTTTAAAGTTAATTATTGTTTTAATTATGTCTACCATTTCCGAAAATTGCAGAGGTGAGTCATCAAATAGGAAAAGAGATGGATTGGTTATTTATCAAAAAAACTTTATATCCTGGGTTAAAAATTTTGAACCTGACCAACCAACAATACCTCGTTGGCCAACCAAAGGAGGTATTTACGACCTGCTGTGTACATACAATCCCATTAAGGACAATTGGGTTCCTTGGTTTAAAACAGACTACAAATGGAAAAATAAAAAAGAAAGAAATAAAGCGGGTGGAACAGTAATTGAACGAAGCAAATCTGAAGACCTAATACAAGGCCCAATAGAAAAACATAAAAGAATTAATCTAAGTTAATTCTCCTAGATGACTTAACGACATAACAAACTAAATGTAAATACTATTATGAAAAAAACTAAGAAGAAAAATGATTTTAGATGGGGGATTGCCACTTCGAGTTATCAAATTGAAGGGGCACACGACCTGCATGGGCGTGGCCCATCAGTTTGGGATGTATTCAGTCATTCAAAGGGAAGAGTTAAAAATGGTGACAATGGAGATATTGCGTGTGACCATTACCATCGATTTCCAGAAGATATAAAACTAATGAAAGACCTGGGTGTTGATTCATACAGGTTCTCAATCTCTTGGCCAAGAATATTCCCAATTGGAACAGAGGATAAAGTAAATCAGCCAGGGATGGATTTTTATGATCGCTTAGTTGATGAACTACTAGAGAACGATATAACACCGTTTGTAACTCTTAACCACTGGGACATACCGCAAGGCTTAGAAGATTTAGGCGGGTGGACAAACCGTGATATGGTAGAGCAGTTTGTAAAATATAGCCACTATCTAAGCAGGGGCTTAGGTGATCGTGTTTCTAACTGGATTACTCATAATGAACCATGGTGCATAAGTTTTTTAGGCTATGTAGAAGGCAGAAAGCCACCTGGGTTAAAAAATGAATGGGCGAAGAGTCTTCATACAGCACATCACCTATTACTTTCTCATGGAAAAGCAGTTCCAGAAATAAAAAGTAATGTTAAAAATGCAAAAGTAGGTATTACTCTAAATCTAAACACAGCCATCCCGGCTTCTGACAGTGAATATGATAAAAAAGAATGTGCTTTTTATGATGCTCAATTTAATCGGCTATACCTTGATCCATTATATAAACAAAAATATCCAGAATTATTATTTGATCGTTTAATAGAAAAAGAAGCTATCAAACAATCTGATCTAAACTTTATTCAAGAAGGAGATTTGAAAATAATATCTACACCAACTGATTTTTTGGGTGTTAATTATTATAGTAGAGCGGTTATTAGAGATGAAAGTATTGATGAAAAACTAAATGAAAATCACAAAATACCCATGGGGCCAAAAACAGATTTTGGGTGGGAGGTATACCCAAGAGGTATCTACGATCTATTAAAAAGATTACAAGATGAATATAACGTTAATGAAATTATGATTACTGAAAATGGATGCTCTTATGGAGATGCCCCAGATAAGAATAATAAAGTTAACGATATTAAAAGAGTAGAATATCACCGCTCACATATTGAACAAATACTATTAGCTGTTGATGAAGGCATTCCATGTACTGGATATTTTGCCTGGTCTTTAATGGATAATTTTGAATGGGCAGAGGGCTATAGTCAAAGGTTTGGTTTGATTTGGGTTGATTTCGAATCACTTGAAAGAGTACCTAAAGAAAGCTACTACTGGTACCAAAACTTTCTTAAATCACAAAAATGAGTAAAAGATGAACGACAACCTAAAACTCTTTATTACTTCAAAAAACTCATCTGATAGAATTTTTCAAATATCACCAAAAGAAATATCTAATAAAAATGCTAATATAAGTTCAGAGCTAACTGTAGAAACCCATAAAGTTCGCCAAGAAATTTTGGGTTTTGGGGGTTCCTTTACAGAGTCCTCATCTAGCATATACAAAGAACTAGATCAGAGTAAAAAAGAAGAAATCATTGAAGCTTATTTTGGAGATGATGGGAATAAGTACAGTATGGCTAGAACGCATATTAATAGTTGTGATTTTTCATTGGGTAATTATGCCCATGTTGAAAAAGAGAATGATCCAGAGCTAAATACATTTTCATTAGCTAGAAATAAAATATCTTTAATCCCACTAATAAAAGATGCACTCCAAAAGAGAAAAAATAAAATTAGAATAATGGCCTCCCCTTGGAGTCCACCAGCTTGGATGAAAACAACCGGTGAAATGAATTTCGGTGGAAAACTAAAAGATGAATATAGAGATATCTGGGCTGACTACTATTGTAAGTTTATAGAACACTACGAAAACGAAGGAATCCCGATGTGGGGTTTGTCTGTTCAAAATGAACCTGAAGCCAAGCAAACATGGGACTCATGCTTATACACAGCAGAGGAAGAAAGAGATTTTATCAAAAACCATTTAGGCCCATCGCTCGAAAGACACAATCTATTAAATAAAAAAGTTATAATCTGGGACCATAACAGAGATATAATGGTCAAAAGAGCTAGAACAGTTTTGAGTGACCCTAAAGCAGCAAAATATGTATGGGGCACAGGATTTCACTGGTATTGTGGTGACCATTTTGATAATGTGCAACAAGTCCACGATGAATTTCCAGACAAACAATTGATTTTTACAGAAGGATGTCAAGAAGGTGGTCCCCATATTGGTTCTTGGGATTTAGGGGAGCGATATGCTACTTCAATAATTAATGATTTAAACAGGTGGACAGTGGCGTGGATAGATTGGAATCTAATTTTAAATGAAAAAGGAGGCCCAAATCACGTTGGAAACTATTGTAGTGCTCCGATAATTGTTGATACAAAGTCTCAAGAATTACTATACCAAAGTTCGTATTACTACATTGGTCACTTTTCAAGATTTATAATGCCTGGAGACAAAATTGTAAACTCTGTAAACACAAACGAAAACATAGAAGTCCTATCTTCTATTAAAAAGGATGGAGGTTCAACTCAAACTATTATACTGAATAAAAATGATGGTGATGTTGAAATTAAATACAACAGGGATCAAATAAGATCTGTTTTCACAATTCCTAAAAGATCAATAATTACAATAGTTGATAAACATATCTAGTATGACAATGAAAAAACCAGCATATAAAATAAAAAATGTTGACCGGATGGACCCTTTCTTAATGAGCTTAACAAGCAGCGACAACCATTGGATGTTTATTTCAAGCAATGGCGCACTTACCGCCGGAAGAGAAAAGGCGGATCATGCCCTGTTTCCATATATTACAGATAACTTAATTCATACTAGTTTGAACACAACTGGTCCATGCACAAAAATTAATATTTATAAAAGTAATGAAAAAGTTGATACCTGGTCTCCCCTTTCTTATTTACCCGCAAAACATAATGTTCAAAGAAATCTATACAAGGATGCTCTCGGCGATAATATTCTTTATGAAGAAATAAATAAAGATTTAAAACTTTCTTTTAGATACCAATGGTTACCTAGTAGAGAATTTGGATTTATAAAAAGAACAGCATTAGTAAATAACTCAGAAGAAGAGTTTGAGTTTGAAATAATTGATGGCCTTCAAAATATTTTACCTTCAGGACTTGATGTACAAACACAACAATCTTTAAGCAACCTATCAAATGCCTATAAACATTCAGAGATTATTCGAGATACAAACCTCGCAATCTTCTCTCTTGGGTCTTTGATAATGGATAGGCCAGACCCAGGAGAATCCCTAACTGCTAATACCGCATGGTTTCGAAGTGAAATTAATTTTAAAGCAACGCTTCTTTTTCCTGAGAATGCAAATAACAATGAAGATGTTATAACTGGAGTGCCGGGGTCTTATTTTATAAATACTCGAAAAAAATTAAAACCAGACCAAAAAGCTAATTGGGATATAGTATTAGATGTAAATCAAAATCATAAAAACATTGTCCATCTAAATGAATCAATAAACACTATAAGTAACGAGATTGATAAAAGCATAAAAGAAAATCATATTTCATTAATGAAATATATAGGAAGCTCAGATGGCTTTCAGCTCACTTCATCTACTAACAATAATTTACATCATACATCGAATGTCCTCTTTAACATAATGCGTGGTGGAATTTTTGTTCAAAACTATGATATAAATAAAAACGATTTTATTGATTTTTTAAAGACAAGAAATAAAAATGAATATAATGCTGTTAAAGAAGACCTAAGTCAACTTGATGAAAAGAGTAATTTAACTGACCTAATCCATTTTGGGGAAACCAGAGAAAATTCTTCTCTTTTAAGATTGTGTTACGAATACTTGCCTCTCACTTTTGGCAGAAGGCATGGCGACCCAAGCAGACCTTGGAATCAGTTTAATATAAAAGTAAATGATGGGAATTCTGTTTTATACTACCACGAAGGGAACTGGCGAGATATCTTTCAAAACTGGGAAGGTCTTTCTATAAGTTATCCAAAGTCTCTTGAATCAATAATATGCAAATTTTTAAATGCATGCACAACTGACGGATATAATCCATACAGAATAAATAAAGAAGGGATTGATTGGGAGGTTGTGGATGAGGAAGATACGTGGAGTCACATTGGATACTGGAATGATCATCAAATTATATATCTGTTAAAACTGCTTGAATCTCAATGGGAAATAAATAGTGACTTTATTTTACGTTATTTCAACTCTAAAATATTTAGTTCGGCTAACGTTCCTTATAAAATTAAAAGCTCTAATGAAATCCTAAACAACCCCAAAGACACGATAGAATTTGATCACGAACTTCATCAAGTCATCATAAATAAAATTGAAGACTTTGGAACAGATGCTAAGTTAGTCATTGATAAAAATAAAGTGGTCCATGTTACAATGGCGGAAAAACTTTTGATACTACAATTATCAAAATTATCAAATTTCATCCCCGATGGTGGTATCTGGCTGAATGCACAAAGACCTGAATGGAACGATGCTAACAATGCCTTAGTGGGTTATGGTGTTTCAATGGTAACACTTTACTACTTAAATCGACATATACTGTTTTTAAACAAGGTCCTTTCTGATGTAAATAATGTTGAGGTTGAAATTTCTTCTGAAGTAGTAATGTGGTTTAAAACTATTAAAAATATTTTTGAGAGTTATGAATCTAGCCTAGAAGGTAAAATCGGACCTACCAGCAGAAAAAACTTTGTTGTTGAATTACAAGAAGCTTTTTCACGCTATAGGTCACAAACATATAACCAGATATCAAAAAACAGTGAAAAATTAAAAATCATTGATTTAATAGATTTTAACAATTTGGTTTTACGTTATTTTGAAAGCTCAATGAAAAACAACCTAAATAAATATCTTTATTCTGCCTACAATACTATTAACATAGATAAAACGAACGAAATAAATGTCTCAGCTCTTTTCCCGATGCTTGAAGGACAGGTGTCCGCTCTAAGTTCTGGACAGGTTAAGCCAAAAGAGGCGATAAATATTCTTTCTTCTCTTTTTAAAAGTGACATGTACCAATCAGAACAAAATAGTTTTATGCTTTATCCGCGAAAAAAATTAAAAAGATTTTTAGATAAAAATATAATTCCAGATAATATTGTTGATGATTGTAATCTTTTCAAAAACCTAATAGAACAAAAAAACACTGAAATACTTTATATAGACGATGTTGGTAACTATCGATTTAATGAATCACTAATTAATTCAAATTTTCTTGAAAAAAAACTAGACCGTTTGTCAAATGTTGAAAAGTACGCTAAAGATATTCAAAAAGAAAAAAATAAGGTTTTAAACTATTATCTTGAAATTTTTGATCACCAAAACTACACCGGTAGATCAGGAACTATGTATGCCTATGAAGGCATTGGATCTATATATTGGCACATGGTTTCTAAATTGTTATTAGCTACCCAAGAATTGTTTTTTGAAGCTGTCAATACGAAAGAGGATATTTCGATAATAAAAAAACTCGGTGATTTATATTACAAAATAAGAGCTGGTCTTAGTTCAGATAAAACTCCTGAACAATACGGAGCTTTCCCTTACGACCCTTACTCTCATACTCCGTATAATAGGGGTGCTCAGCAACCAGGAATGACAGGACAAGTCAAGGAAGAAATTATTACACGGATGGGAGAATTAGGATGCTCTCTAAAAAATGGCAAACTTGTTTTCCAAACCAATCTTCTAAAATTATCTGAATTTTTAAAAGAAGATGCTGTTTTTTCATATGTTGATATAAATCATAATTTCTGTGAATACAGTCTTAAGCCACAGCAACTTGCCTTTACATATTGTCAAGTTCCAATCATATATCAACTATCTGAACAAGGTTACAACTTATCTGTTTCGTTTAATAATCAAACTACAGAAAATATCTCAGGAAATATTCTACCCGCTGAAATCAGTAAAAAATTGTTTTCTAGATCAGGAGAGATAAAAGAAATAAAAGTTAGTTGTCTTAAATCGAGTTTTATACTTTAATGAAAAAAATTTCTATAATGAAATTATGTTTTGTATCATCCTTCACTATTTTAAGTATTTTAGTTGCAGAACCTTATCGCGGAGGTGAACTAAGAACAGACCAAACATTTCAGTATGGTCGTTTTGAGACTAGAATGAAAGCAGCACCTGGAAGCGGAGTTGTAAATTCTTTCTTTTTATATAGGGATTATTGGGCAGAGGGGTTAGTTGGAGCGCAACACTGGAATGAAATAGATATTGAATTACTCGGTAGGTATGATAATAAGGTAACAACGAATTTAATTATACAAAACCAATGGGACCTCCCAGATCAAACAGTTGTTAGTTTTAACCCACAAGAAAACTTTCATGATTATGCTATTGAGTGGACCCCAGACTACATTGCCTTTTTTGTTGATGATATGCTTATTCGGTATATAAATAATTTCTATGTTGATTCACTTTATCATCCTCAACAATTAATGATGAACATCTGGCAACCAACTTCCGTGAGCTGGGCCGGGTCTTTTGATGAGACAACACTGCCTTCGTATGCACTTTATGATTGGGTTAAATATTATGCCTATGTACCAGGCACAGGAAATGCAGGAACAAATAATAATTTCATAGAGTTATGGAAAGATGATTTTGATGATTATGACCGAGATCGTTGGAGCAAAGCATCGCACTCTTTTGACGGAAACAATGCAGATTTCACATATGCAAATGTTGTGTTCCAATCCGGCTATATGATTTTATGTTTAACAAAACCTGGAGATACAGGTTATAATGGGGACCCACTTAAATTAAGCGATAATCAATTACCACAATTATTTCAAATAAAACCTCCCTACCCAAATCCTTTTAATGGGCGTGTTTCTATACCCATCAAAACAAATGAAAACTCTTTAATTAATTTTAATGTATATGATATTAATGGAAATATTATTTACAAGTCGAATTGGACACACCATACCAATAGAGAAAAAAATATTGTTTGGAACGGCAAGAACAATAAAGGAGAAAATGTTTCTTCTGGTACATATATTTTAAAAATAAATAATGGAACGTTAATCAAAAACGCAAAGGTTTTGTTCGTTAAATAGTATAATGTTTAATTATTCAAAATTTTTATATATCATATTTTTAATATTCATTTTTGGGTGTAATGATTCTGAAAGTGAAAATGCTAATGATAATATTGTACCTGAAGAGTCTGATTCAACCTGGAGTCTTATTTGGAATGAAGAATTTAATGGTCCAGTGTTAGATAATAATAAGTGGAATATTTTAAAATGGAGACCAGGTTGGGTAAATAACGAACTGCAAGCCTATACAAACAGAGATACAAATTTATATTTTAAAGATGGGTGCTTGGTTATTCGAGCTCTTGTGGAACCGGGTTATTTTGATAAAGACTACCAGGGGAACGACTATAATTCCGACTATACATCCGGAAGAATAAACACAGCTGGTAAATTCAATAAAACATATGGTCGTTTTGACATCAGAGCTAAGCTACCAAAGGGGCGCGGCTCTTGGCCGGCAATTTGGATGCTTGGCGAAAATATTAGCACAGATGGTTGGCCACAATGTGGTGAAATAGATATAATGGAACACGTAGGTTACGAGGATGATATAATTCATGGCTCGATTCATACCGAAACATTTAACCATAATTTAAACACCCAAAAATCAGGTTCAACAATAATTAATACAGCCACAGATAGCTTTCATGTTTATAGCTTAGAGTGGACTCCAAATTATTTAAGGTTTTTGGTTGATAATGATCCATACTTTTTTGTCTATAATGATAGTGATGGTGACATTTCTAAGTGGCCTTTTGATAACCCTCACTATATTATTTTAAACCTAGCTGTTGGTGGTGATTGGGGAGGTGTTCAAGGCGTTGACGCGACACGATTCCCTTTGGAGATGATGGTTGATTATGTAAAGGTTTATGAAAAAACAACTGTAGAAAATGATGTGATGGTGACAGTCTCTGTTGATATGAAAAACGTTAATGTTGGAGGAACAGGGGTTTGGATATCAGGTGGAACTATTGGGTCTGGCTCCCCTGGAGGTATACGAATGTTTCCTCAAGAAGGGACTGATATCTGGTCTGTTAGTTTATCATTACCAAAAAAATCTACTTTTACTTATAAATTTAGAAATGGGTATTTCCCTACTACCTGGTCTGGTGGTTGGGAAACGGTGCCTAGTAATTGCGGCACGGGCCAATACAATGATCGAATAGTAGTTACAGAATCTGCCGATAAAGCTCTAGATTTAATATGTTTTAATAAATGCGAAGAATGCGATTAATAAAAATAATTTTAATTTTATCTGGTTTATCTTTTTCTCAGGGGTTTTTACACACTGCTGGAAAAGAAATTGTAGAAGGCAACGGCGAACCAATATTACTAAGAGGTTTTGGGCTAGGCGGTTGGCTGGTCCCTGAAGGGTATATGCTTATAAATAGAGCCTGGATAGAAGGTTTCGAATCTCCAACTCAAATAGAGAACCATGTTGTAGATTTAATTGGAGAAGAAAAATCAAACGAGTTTTGGGATGAGTATAGAAAAAATTTCGTGTCCAGGGCCGACATTGATCAGATTGCTGAATGGGGTTTTAACCATATAAGGCTTCCATTTCACTACAAACAGTTTCACACGGAAGATGGATCAACGCCAATTGGATACGAAATTGTAGACACACTTCTTTCCTGGTGTGAGCCTTATAATATGTACGTTATTCTTGATATGCATTGTGCGCCAGGCGCACAAAATGGCGGTCCAATTAGCGATAGCGATGGTATAGCTAGATTATGGCTTGAAGAGGATAAAAAAGAATTAACAGTTCAAATTTGGAGAGAAATAGCGGACTACTATTCTGACAATACACTTATTGGTGGGTATGACTTAATCAATGAGCCTGTTTTACCAGGAGGGGTAAGCCTAACTGAATTCAAACAACTCTACATAGATATTACGCAAGCTATAAGAGAGGTAGACCAAAACCATATCGTTTTTGTTGAAGGGAATTGGTATGGAACTGATTTTTCTGGACTTACTCCACCCTGGGATAATAATATGTCCTATTCCTTTCATAAATATTGGGGGGAGACAGATATATCAACTATTCAATCTTATTTGTCAATGCGTAACACCTATAATGTTCCATTATGGATGGGCGAATCAGGAGAAAATTCTAACTCTTGGTATTATGAGACTTTGATTAAATTACTAGAAGAAAATAACATAGGTTGGAATTTTTGGTGCCATAAAAAAGCTGATAAAATAACTAGTCCTTATTCCGCCATTATTTCGCCAGAATACAATAATTTATTAAACTATTTCGAAGGAAATACTGTTCCCCCTACTTCACAAGAAGCAGAGTATGCTTTGTCTACTCTTACAGAAAATTTAAAAATTGAAAATTGTCATGTAAATGAGGGTGTTATTTCTTGCTTAACCGACCCTGAATATGGATCAGTTTCAAAGCCGTATAGAGCTCACTCAATTCCAGGAACAATCGCAGCAGTCCATTATGATGTGGGAAATTGGGGAATATCATATACAGATGATAATTGGTACAATAATGGTGATGGTGGCTACAATGATGGCTGGAGCTATAGAAATGATGGTGTTGATGTTGAAAGTAACACAAACCCTAATGGGTATCCTTACAATATTGGTTGGACAGAAACTGGAGAATGGCTTGGCTACACGGTTGAAAATGTCACGCCTGGAAATTACAATATAAATGTTTCTGTTGCCTCTAATGGGGATGGTGGTATGTTTTTTATCCAAATCAATGGAGTAAACATAAGTGTACTTAACGTACCAACTTCTACCGGAGGTTGGTATAATTGGTCTGATTTAACAATACCTAATGTGGAGATTTCAAACGAAAATCAGTTTATTAGACTTCAAATTGTTCAAGGTGGGTTTAATATAGAATCAATTTCATTTGAGTCTGTTCTTAGCACACCCAAAGAAGATGCGGTCTTAAATAAATTTAAATTAGAAACAGCATACCCAAACCCATTTAATAATAATATCAAGATACCTTATAAAACAAGTGGTGATAATATAATTTCAGCAAAAATATTTAACCTTATGGGTCAATCAGTAATCGATTTATTCGAGGGGAACATTAAAAAAGGTACTCACTATTTAACATGGAACGGGTTGAATAACTTAGGACAGGAAGTTCCTTCCGGAACATATATTTTTGTCATTGAAAATGAACAGAGTTTTTATACTCAAAAACTATTACTACTAAAATAAAATGAATTCAGATATTTTAAATAAATACATTACAAATTTTTGGGATAATAAAATTGTACCAACACTAGTTGAATACATAAAAATACCAAACAAATCTCCATCTTTTGATCCGGATTGGGAAAAACACGGTCATATGGAACAAGTTTTAAAGTTAGCAGTGGCTTGGACAGAAAAAAACAAACCAGAAGGGTCAGAGTTAATAGTTAAAAAATCTCCAAACAGAACGCCTCTTATAATGTTAGATATTCCAGGTACAACAGAAGGAAATATTTTAATGTATGGCCATTTAGATAAGCAGCCAGAAATGGAAGGTTGGGATGAGGGGTTGGGACCTTGGACACCTGTAATAAAAGACGAAAAGCTTTATGGTCGTGGGGGAGCAGATGATGGATATGCACTTTTTGCATCGGTAGCAAGTGTGAATGCACTAAAAGAACAAAATATTAGCCACCCTAGAATCTTAGTTCTAATTGAATTTTCAGAAGAGAGCGGGTCTCCTGATTTACCACATTACATGGAACTTTGTTCAGAGCTAATTGGAACACCAGACCTAGTTGTTTGTCTAGACTCGGGGGCTGGTGATTATAAACGCTTTTGGACAACAACATCTTTGCGTGGCTTGATTGGTTTAAAGATGAAAGTGGAAGTATTAAAAGAAGGAATACATTCTGGTGGTGCTAGTGGGCATGTACCCTCATCATTTAGAATTGCAAGAAGCCTACTTTCTAAAATAGAAGATGAAAAAACCGGGAATGTTTTAGTAGAAGAACTTCATACAGATATACCAGACTACCGTATTAAAGAAACGGAAAAACTAGTCTCAATTCTTGGAGATGAGCTCGTGAAAGAATTTCCATGGAAAGACGAAATGGAACCTTCCACAGATGATATAGTAGAAGGTGTTTTGAGGCGAACTTGGAAACCAGCTCTATCTATAGTTGGTTCTGATGGGTTACCATCAACCGCAAACGCTGGAAATGTTTTAAGACCTTACACTACCCTACAATTATCTATGAGAATTCCACCTATGGTTGATCCTCAAAAAGGAGTAGATGCTATTAAAAAAGTTTTAGAAAAAAATATACCTTACAACGCAACGGTTGAACTGAATTTTGAAGAAGCAGCAGAAGGATGGAATGCACCAGAAACAGAAAAATGGTTATTAGACGCTATAGAAAAAGCTTCAAATTCATATTTTAAACAAATGCCTGGCTCAATTGGCGAAGGTGGTACTATTCCTTTCATGGCTATGTTAGGTGAACAGTTTCCAAAAGCACAGTTTGTAATTACTGGT
>Ga0115570_10000999_pt1 | contig 23126 bp, 22 predicted proteins | sample COGITO_mtgs_1205_3_FD_87294 | JGI IMG/M metagenome (GOLD analysis project Ga0115570, IMG submission 87294) | Pelagic marine microbial communities from North Sea - COGITO_mtgs_120524 | ecosystem: Environmental > Aquatic > Marine > Epipelagic | place: Germany:Helgoland, sampling site Kabeltonne... | reverse complement strand
TGCAAAAAAATGTAATGCCTCAAATGCAACAAATGCAAAAAAATGTAATGCCTCAAATGCAACAAATGCAAAAAAATGTAATGCCTCAAATGCAACAAATGCAAAAAAATGTAATGCCTCAAATATCACAGTTTAAAAAAAAATTTAGAATGTAATTATCGCTTGTGATAATTTTTAATAATTTTTGGATGAATTTCGAACACATTAGAAAATCCATTTCACTTCGTGCAAAAAAACTTGTTCCAGACTGGTTGTGCTCGAATTTTTGCGATACGATTGTGGTCAAGTTCTCCGTGATTGTGCCTGGAAGCATCCAAATGACTCAGTGTTTTATTAAAGCCGGGTGCTCCGTAAATGTATGTACCGAACATTGTGTGATTGTTCACTACTAAAGGTTGAATCGTCGTTTCAATCATCTGCGGTGCCTTTTTCGCAGCGGGTGACGCGATGGTGTGTGTATAAAAGGGAAGTCGCGATATGTGGTTCATATCGCTGAAACAAACGGTTCGCGTGTATGTTTGTGAAACAGATTTGTACTCTTTCCACAATCGACGGGAAATGCGCTTTTTTTCGCGGTTCGTATAATATCCGCTATCGCAATTCACAATTTCATTTTGTCTTCTGTTGAATCGCACTATCTTCAAATTATGATCGTGCATCATGTCGTAAAGAATTTCGTAAACAAGAATTCTTCTAACAAACACGTGATCATGCTCCATTTTCAGAAAAAATTCCGTCTTGACCAATGATAGGGCAAACTCTAAAGCCTTGGCTTGATGCATGTGCTGATTTGTAAGTACAAGCCGTGGTTGAATATTTTGAATGCATTCACATATGGAAAGCATGCTATGATTGAGATTACGAATGTACAAGTCGAATTTCATTTCGATGCGAGGCGGTCTGTCATGAAACAAGAGAACATCCGTTCCGTATTTCAGATGCAAATATCGCAAACTTAGTAATGCTTTCGATATTATGATCAACGATGGATGAAATTTGCAAAACGAAGCGGTAATCAGCACAGTCAAGTTCATTTCCATTAGTTACACTACAATACGAAAAACTTCTTATAACTATCAACACGGCTGTACTTTCTTGTTTTGTCGACATTGTTATTCAATACTAAATGGTGGGATTAGACAGGAGAAATCCTTCAAGGATATGCTGCACCCAAACGATTAAATTGAGATGAGTGAGATTTGTGAAACTTTTTAAAAATATTCCCTTGAATGTGTTGTTAGACTTAAACAAAAATTATTGAAACTTAAAAATGTACTTGTACAATACATGTGTCAATAGTGAAACTCTTACTTTATCGGATACAGTATGTTCGGGGTTTGTGGTTTCAACTTGTTCAGTATTATCAAGTTCTAACTGTTATAATGCGCTACTAAAAAATGAAGGTACACAAAACGAAACAAATACAAATATGGATCTGTATTCAATAGTTGCATTCATAACAATGGTTATTTTTTCTCAACTATAAAAAAAATAAGTAGTAAAGAATTATTTTATAAGGTTTTTCTCAATACATTTTTTTAGAGTTTCGTATTTCGTATGACATATTTCCTTATTCAACGGGAAAATAGAAAGACAACTCATTAAACTGATAAACTCATTCATGCAAGGTGGTTTAATGTGATCTTCTTTCGATGTGTTTGTATATAAAAGGTAGGCATTTGTCATATGATACGGCGAAACGCTTGTCTCTATGGCTTTGAGTGTTTTTGACATTTTTGTGTTTTCAAAAGTCACGTTTTTAAATTTGATTAAGAATTTATAAAAATAACTAAATTATTGTAACAAGTTGAAACGTTTATACACCCTAAAAAACTTTGTCTTGTACAGTTTTTGATACCACATACCAACTTTAAACGACAATTTCTCCTTCTTCTAGTTCAATATTTTCGTAGCATATTTTTAGCAGCATAGCTAATCTATTAAATTTTTTGTGAGTTTCCATAACATGATTTTTGTAAACAACATCAAGTTTTGTTTGTTGATCAGTGGTCAGTGGAATATCATTTTCAACCTTGTATACTAGTACATCATTTTTTTTGGGAATTCTGTACTTTTTGATTTTCTGTTCAACAGGTTTTTGGAACTTAGAAATCGTCTTCGTGTCGGTCACTGTCGTAGAAGACACCATGAAGCTCTGAGTAAAGTTAAGCTTTTTGTTCCACCTCCCATATTGGAATGGTAACAGTAGTATAAAGGATAGATTCCCTCGTATGCCGTTTCATCTGAGCACACTTATTTTTTTTAAAAGCAGGTACATTGCGTTGATGCTCATCCGTGTCAAAAAAAAACAATTCATTGTCATACGCTTCAGTGGGAAGCTTGTACCAGCGTGGAGGGTCATCGTCGCGAACTGTGATTGGCATTGGTTGAGTTGGATCAAACGTCGGTAAAGTTGAAACAAGTTTTCATATATTCTCTCACACATCCAATTGAAAGTATGGAGTTCATGAATGCTAAAAAACTTTTATTAGTAATGAAGATTCGTTATAACGACACTACATAGTGAAACGGTTCTTTAATTGTACGAGGGAAACTATCCTTTATACTACTGGATCAATGTTCCGATTCGGATTGTTGTTCGATTAATTCTTCCTTTTCTTCCTTTTCTTCGATGTTTCCAACTTTTGTTTTAATATTTTCTGTAGAATATAGTAACACCGATAAACTTACAATTGTATAAAAACAGGTCAATGTAAATTTAAGAGTTTCTTTTCGAATTACACTTTCGCATATTGTAGTCAACACTATAGAAGTAGATGTACTTATTACTTTGGTTAATGCTCCACAATAAAACAATGAAAGTGCAACAAGTATTCCTCCAAATGCCCCCAGAAAACTAAATAATATCCCAACCTTTGTTGGTATAAATGTAAGGTTGAAATATTCAATGACAACTATGTAAAATAACATGGAGAAGAACGACATTTGTGTATTTCGAATCCATAACTCATCAAAGGAGTTTTTGAATATTTTTTGCATATAAACTGCACATAAACAAGAAAGTAAGGTTTCCGCTATCAAACCTACCAATGCTAATATTGTGGTATCATTTGTGATTATTTGTTCTTTTAAAGAGATGTTGATACAGCAGATACAAATGATAATAACCGAAATATATTGGGGGAAGGAATATGTTTTCCCCAATACAATATACGTCAGTAGGACGGTCCATAAAATTTTTAATTGCATCATTACTGTGTAATACGATGCACTTACGACGGTTATTGTCCAATAACTTATCAAATTCATGACTATGAAACACAAAAGAGGAGGTATTACGGTATATATATTTTCAAAATTACGTTTGATATGTTTTCTTGTATGTGCCAAACTAAATATAAACTTTATTAATTCTACATACAGTAGAATTGTTGGTATAGGAGTAACATCTTTTATATTTGCTCTCGCAAGTGCAAAGGAAGAATTTTGTAAAAACAAAACAAACGATATTATAAAATCAATCATTTTATTTCAATACATTTTATTTTCAGTCAACTTTAAACATATTATTTTTTTATGCATATAATGTTATCATTGAAATTAGAAATGGTCTTACCTTTAAAACAATGTTGCTACCAATTTTATTCGAATAAAGACAAACTTTTTTTTTGTTGGGTATAAAAAAAAATATACAAAAAATGGCAGATACAGATGACTATTTATGGATTGTGATTTTAGGCGCATTCACATCGTTTTATGCTGCATTCGGAATTGGCGCAAATGATGTGGCAAACGCATTCGCTTCATCGGTGGGTTCAAAAGCATTGACAATAAAACAAGCATGTGCTATCGCCGTTGTTTGTGAATTTCTTGGTGCAACATTATTAGGTAGTGAAGTCGTAAATACTATTCGCAAAGGTATAGCAAACGAAGATATGTTTGCAGATAATCCACCGTTGTTGATGTGGGGTTGTTTATGCGCACTGTTTTCTGTTGGTTCATGGCTTATTATTGCAAGTCGTTTCGAAATGCCAGTATCAACTACGCATTCTTGCATCGGTGGCATGATCGGTATGATAATTGCTTTGAAGGGTAGTGATGCCGTTGTATGGTATGAGAGTCCTTCATTACCAGAAAAACCATTACCTGGTGGATTTGTTGGTGTTCTTTTGTCTTGGTTCATATCGCCGGCATTAAGTGCTCTGGTTGCATGTGGGATGTTCGCAACTATACGATGTATTCTTCGATCCAAAAATCCATTCAAAAATTCAGTAAGAATATACCAATTTCTTGTTTTCTTCTGTGTAACGATATTATCTTTATTCATGCTTACAAAAGGCATTAAATCCATAGACGCAATAAAAAAATTGGACGACAGTGTCAAAATTGGTATATCTTTTTCAATAGGTGCATTCGGTGCTTTATGTGCATATCCTTTGTCACTCATATGCGAACGAAAGATTTTACAAAAGGAGGCTCAGAACTCTACAGAAAATATAGAAATAGAAACAACTATTGTAGAAATTGATAACAAAAATAGTACAGAACCGAAAGACGACACAGAAAAGAATAATTTCAATCGAATAAAATCGTCTATTATGTCATCATTAAATACAGACATTCATAAAGCAATCTCAACAGACTCAACAACATCAAGAATTCATTATCATGCCGAAAAGTTTGACGAAAAGTCTGAACAAATGTTCATATATCTCCAGATATTTTCTGCTTGTTTTGATTCGTTGGCTCATGGTGCAAATGATGTCGCCAACGCGGTTGGTCCGTTTGCAACAATTTTCCTATTGTACAACGGAAGTACTGTAGGGTCAAAGCAAGACATGGGTTTGCACAAATGGTGGATTCTCGGCCTCGGTGGTGTGGGCATTGGTGTAGGATTGCTTATTTATGGATCGCAAATACTTCGTGCTATGGGTGTGAAGTTGGCAACTATTACCCCTTCGCGTGGATTTTCCATTGAGATGGGATCCTCTACAATTGTGATTATCGGAGCATATTATGGTATTCCCTTGTCGACAACGCATTGTCAAGTCGGAGCGACTATGGGTGTTGCACTTTTGGAAGGAGCCAAAGGATTCAATAAAAACGTTCTGTTTAAAACGATGTTTGGTTGGGTGTTCACATGTGTATTTGTTGGTATATTGGCAGGTTTGATTGCAGCTTTTGGAGCTTATGCACCTTGTGCTTCGTAGTTTATTCTGATGACATATTTAAAGTTAAATACGTGGCGATTGTTTGATTGTTCATAATATACGTAGCCAGCGTGATGTCATTATCATCGAATACATTATTACAATCAACATCGAATATTAGTCCTTGACATACACATAAATCTTCACAACTATAGGGATGTGTTTCGCAATAATGTAAATACATAGTTTTTTTTGCAACATTCTCATACGATCCATATCATCTTCGTTGAAAACGTCATCAGGATAACTTAATCTTCCTAATCTTTCATATGCTTTTGGTGTTTTGTTCAATTTACCGTTTTTTCAATTGGAATCCATGTTTGAATTTGATATGATTGCATGGTATCTCACCATATATTTTGCAATTATAGGAGTAAGTATTGGTTTTGTATTGCAAAAACTTGGTTCAAATGTAAGAAATTTGCTTCAAGGTGGATCGCTTATATGTACAAGTATTATTTTGCATGTCGAAAATCAAATATCTCTAGATAAATTGTTAGTATTTAGTATTATTTTAATTGTCACGACAATAATACAGTATTTTAGTTAATTCGTAATAAAAAAAATCAGGTTTTGCATCCGTTATAAAGGCAGATTTGTGTTTATTGTCTTCTTTTAAGGTTTGTTTTTACAAAACATAATGCGCAATTCAGTGATTCTTCGTCACTCAGAGTCTTGGGTCTGTATTTTTGTGAAACAGTTACACCATTCTTTAGGAATATCCGCACTCATGCATGTTCTATTACTGGGTACTTTTTGATTGAACAAATCATATCCTTTACGATTTTTGTATTCAGACAAACGACCTTTTTCAAAGTATCTGAAATTATTGATGGTTTCAAAGATATCATGGTGGGTAAGTAATTGATGTTGATTATGCTTCAAATTATTGATGACTTCAGGTGTTTTTTCCAATAAAGTATGTGGAACGAGTATATCAAATACAGGATTTCTATGTTCATATTCTCCAGATTCAAACGAATTTATGGCAGAATAATGAATGCCATGGTCACCAGATATCACGACAATTGTATCCTTTAACACATTATTATCCCATTTACGCAGTGTGTTAGAAAGTTGTGAATCGATCAACGAAAGACGCATGTAATCTGTCGAATGAGCTATAAAACTCATTAAAACAACATAATACTTTGAATACAATTCGGTCATATCAGACACATATGTAAGTAACAATTCAGTTAGTTGCGATTGATGTGCACAACCGGAAGAATAAGGATTTGTCTCCTCAAAGTAAAGATTCGCGCTATCCTTCCCCCAATTTCTTTCCATATAATCTCCAGCAATAAGATGATCGACGCCAATGCGACGCATATCGTAAAAAGGATAACCCATTACACCATAATTATTGTCTTTCAGTTTGTTTTGAAAAGATACGTCGTTATACTGCCCACAACATAATCTACTGTATTCATTCAACCATGCAGTCTTATATCCGGATTCATTATATCTTTTAATCATCGAATCTTTACAATCATTATTGTAGCAAACTTGTCTTAGTTTATTGGGCCGTGAATTCCAACCGTTTACCCAAAGATTATTCATTCTAAATAATCTTGAATTCTTAAGATTCATCATCGTGTTGCTTGTTTTATACATCAATGCTTCCCATTGACGTCGAGAGGTTGCATCAATAATTAAATGTATGACATTGTAATGAGTTCCAGAATCTTTTTTTTCATGTATGTTCGGAATTGGTATCGGTATAAGAAAATGATTTATATCATCTCCATCGTCGTAATCAACACATTTGACAAATAAAACTTCAAAGTTTATTTCTTTTCTTTCTTTCTTGTGTATCGTCATTTTCATATCATCTAACGATGCTCCGTACGTCGCCTCATTGCATTTGGTCAAAAATAGACTTCTGTTGTGTACATCACTGAACTGACGTTTACATATACTGTGTTTAGTTTGAACTATGTTTTTTTCTTTAAAATAATGTAATGGGTGGGGTGGAGGGTGTTTACAATCATGAAACGGAGTATTAGTGTTTTCATATCGTGAATAATTAAAACTTTTGACATGATATTGTTTAATATTCCATGATGTATATTCGGAAGAAGACCACATTTTAATTATATTCAAATAAAATATTTAATAAACGAACGGGTGCGTTTAATAAATTTAAAAAAAAACAAGTTTTTTAAAAATGAAATATTGGTCTGAATTTTATAATAAAAAAGATAAAAAAGATTATGTTCATACTAACGACAAGAGTTATAATCTAATGGCAGATTTTGTCCCCAAAGATAGAACTTGTTCCGATGCTGATATACCTGAAGAATGGTGCAATTGCCTCATCAAAAATAATTGAGATGGTTCGTTTCAAAATGCGATTGAAGATGCGATGAAAATTTTATTGGTGCTAGTGCTCAAAAAATAATTCACGGGGTCGAGCCGGTGAAAGCGCATTACAATAATATGATATTTTTTTGTTTACAATCGAGAACAACTTTCTCATGGTGTTTTATTGCATTAAACTTCTTTTCGCCAACCCCAACAACTGCCGGCAAATTCAATTCATTTGCCCGAATCACCATATGTGAATTTGCCCCTCCATAACACGTGATTAAGCCCACTATGCCTCTAGAAAACAACCAATCGTACCCAGGATCTGCTGCTTTTATGACAACGAGTTTGCCTTCAAAATTTGCTGCAGATTCGCTAACAATTTTTGCTGTGATAACATTTTGCGTAACAAATGTCGGTGTCACTTCGTGATGAATTATGCGTGTCACATCCTCTAAGGACATAATTGTAGCCGGATTAATACGCGTCAAAGCTATTTGATGTTCATTGCGTCGATAGTGTATACATTTGGAATCTACATTTGCTATTATATCCTTTATATCTAAGAACTGATTGTCAAACTCACAACCAATAATATCTAGTATCTTGGAAATGCATTTTGTAAAAACAAACTTTGCATATTCACGACATTCTGTTGCTTTCATTGCGCGATTGAAAAAATCCGGATTCGTCCATCCGCTCTTTTCAAGATATATTTTCACATTTTCTGGTGTCGGATAATCGACTTGACCTGGTCTATAGGGATAAGAAGGGATTGAGGTACTCGTTGTTGGCAAATCCGCTAATTCTGGAAAATATGCTTCGAAATTGTTTTTGTATGACGGCGACAATAGATCGTATGTTCCTGGTCTCAAGTGGCCGTACCAGTGCTTAAATACATTGGGACACAAGTTTCCTTTTAAAACATCTTGTTTATGCATCAACATTGCAGATGACACTGTTTTATAGGGCAATAATTCTGTAAAATGACCAGATGCGTTCAGAGACTTCAAGATAGTAGTAGCAATAAATGCAGTTCTGGCTAAACCAGCAAACGCATTTGTCCCATAGTCTTTACACAGCTTGATAAGTTCACCCAAATTTGACGTTTTCTCAATCTGGTCATCCAAAAATGATATTTTACCGAGTTCCAACTCGATTCTTGAGAAGGCATTTTCGGATATTTCAAGCAAATATTGTTTGAATAAAATTTCTTCACTTTCCGTCAACACGTGACTCAAGTCCATATTTGGCTCAAAACAAGTGTACAAAATATCGAATTCAACTTTGTCTCTCAAATGAATGTTTGTCGAAAATCTATGCAAATAATATTGCATCAACTTTTGAGCAACGACCGGATCAATTTTTGATGGTAAGTAACTATTGAAAACTACTCTTATGTCCATATAATACGCGCCGTGTATATTGACCATCAATGGATGCATGGACACATCTCTGTATCCATAAGAAGCTCTACTCATCAATGCCACTCGATCGGTTATGAGCTCTTCGTACAAACTAGCTGCCAAACGCACAGGAACCGTGCCAATAATTTCGGCGGGGTTCCAATCGCTCATATTATCCAGAAAAGTTCTGTCGCCATACAGTGTGTAATGACGTGTGTCAAGTAGTGTAGCGACTGATTTCTCAACTGAGTTTAAATTGATTTCATTTTTCAACGGCAAAGTCGTGAGAGGTCTTATTTGCAGCAGTTTGATTTCGTTGCCTGGCAAGACGCAGAATTCGATGTCGAGGTACATGTAATTGAAAAAATGTTGACATTTTTTGATCAATGCGTACAGCGAAGATTCCCATTTGAAGTGGAATGTGGAACAGCCGTGGTAGTGATAGAATGTGCTTTGGGATGACTCGTTCCCTCCGGTCACACCATCGTGGGTCGTTCCATGCGATACCACATAATATGGCGCATGTGTATCAATTACATGCGAAAACACAACACCAAAAAGTGTTGCGTTGTGCACAAAGGGTTGTACTAAAATTTGATGTTCGGGGTTTTTCGTGTGATAAGATGAAATCACTTTCGAAACAGCGTTTTCAAAAGTATCCACTGTGGCAACAACAGAATCGTACATGCCTGCCGCCGAAGAGTTGATAGAATCTTCTCCAATTGCAGAAGAACGCACGATGACCTTTGAATGACATTCGAGAAAGTATTTCATGTCCACTAGGCCTTGGTGCCATTCCCAAATAGTAAAACTATAAGACGGCAATACACAATCCGAATCCATTTTTGCCAATCTTTCTATATTCGAGGCTTTCGTTCCAAAAAAATGTTTTGATGTGTACCACGAAGTATCAATGTCAAACAACAAATCCGTAGGACAATCAAATTCAGCCCACCTGCCATGAATATGGACTGGGTGAATTTTATAACCTCTGCGAATAAGCTCTTGTAAAAACGGTGTGACTGACATATTTTCAATGTCTAACTCGGTCGCAACTTTTTTGAAGATGTCAACACCACGCTCTGTTAACTTTATCAGACCGATGTATTGCGCTTCAACTTCTTCTAGATTATTGGGTTTATTTCCAATTTCCATTATGGATCCATCGTCGTCGAATCGTAATGTCTCAACGTCATCGAGTGGGTTTTCCATTCTTTGAGACCATTGCTTGAGCCAGTGGTGGTCCACCACAACCGAAATATCGTGTTTCGAATTCATCAACTGGTTGACAATATCGGGATGATAGACAATATCGGAATATGATATAACTACGGGGCCATCATCTAATGCTAGAAACAAGCTTGTCAACATGTTTGTGGATGCATAGTGCTCCGAATATATCTTTTTCACCGGCTTCATTTGTAATTTGTTGTGAAGGTAACCAGTGACAAATGTAATATGTTCCTTTTCTATTTGCGTGCTCAAAGCGTTCAAGCAATAATTTATGATACGGACACCTTTATACTTCACCATGCATTTAGGAACATCGTTCGTCAAAGGCCTTAAACGTGTACCTTGGCCTGCGCATAATACGATAGCATTTGTATTTTGTATTTTGAAATATTGCTTGAAAGTCGAAAAATCTTGAGGACGACGTTCGGGATGCCACAAACAACAAAAAGCACCGGGACACTCAAAGGCTTCAACGTACCCGTTTTTATCTGTCGCTAATATTTTCTGCCCTTTGAATTCAGAAATGCCGTAATTATGGTAGCTATTTACTTGTTTCGGGAGTTGAATGGTATCCGAAAGATTTTGCAGATCATGCATACAGTTCACGTGATTGCTTACTTTTTGAATCGTTGCACCGTAATATTCTGCTAGCAATTGCGCTCCTCTGCAGACAGCAAAGACGGGTATTGATTTTGAAAGTGCATTTTTGTACAAATTAATTTCAAAATCGTCTCTTTTCTTATTAACAGAAGTTGGAGTCAACGACGATAAATCGTTTCCACCAGATAAAATAATTCCATGTATTTTCATACTATCGATAATGGCGTCTATGTTTGAATGATAAGACACTGGAATAAGTCGCATATTTCTGATTCGTGATGCAAATGTATGCCAATCACTATCAAGACACTCGCGCTCATCATTTTGCTCTGTTATTATCAAACGTTGGGTGATCAAAAAGTTCATTCTTTTAAATAATGAATAATATTAAAAGTTTAATGTGAACGAATTGCGCTTGCACTTCGTCGTTTTCGTTAAGAATTGTGGCCACCAAAATCGATTGATTATTCCCAAGCAACAACTGGTATATCATAAATTTAAGTAATTACTTTTTTTTGTGTTATCGGATAATACTGCACCACAATGATTGCCAATACCAGAACATGATGGTGATGTCCATGTTGTAGTTTCAATATGTAATTTATTACTTTTTTTATTCATCACACGTTAGTACTCGTACTTCTTCCGGTATTGTAGGTGTATTTTTTTCCAATTGTATGAAATATTGAAAAGAAGAAAAAATGATAATTAAGCAGCCCAAAATTTCTTGGATTTTGAAAAATTCTTTATTATATAAAGAAGTAAATACCATAGAAGATACAATCGAGCCACTTGATATTATATTTTTTGTAGTAGCACCCGAATACTTAAGAGTAACCGCTGTACATAATCCGATAAGTGATAGTAATACAGATATTTCCCAAACAACAATATCAAATTTAATCAACGCCTTATATTTGAAGAAGGGGAAGTTCAATAAAATTCCAAACATATACATTAGAAGATTTGTGCTGTAAAATGATAAATTCTTATCTTTGAGTATACATTCGTTGGATACAAGCCCAATTGATGATAAAACTTGACTAAAAATGGCTGAAATAATACCAATCATATCATAGTGACTGCCATTCTTGCACAATGACGATGTTGCAATCCCAATACACAAGAATATCAGTGAAAACCACTGAAATATGTTGAGATTTTTTTTCAAAAACATATAAGAACAAATTCCAGTAAATACAATTTTTAAGGTATTAAGATTGAAGAAAGTTACAGGATCTAAATGAGATAATGAGAAATATATTATATTATTTTGTAATGTAAATATGGATGCTGGAAACAATATAGATATAATTGATTTTAACGAAATTCCTTTCAAATCACGTAGGTCTGAAAATATAAAAATGGTTATAAATTTAACCACTTCTGAAACAAAAACCGAGGTTGGTATATCAAATGGAACGGTGCCATGCTTTTCCTTGATTAAATGAATACTAAACGTATGAGTACTTATCAAAAACACCAGCAACGAACCAACTAAAAATTGCTTGTAATTTTCAATCTTGAAAACAGTTTCCATAAAAAAATATAACGTTCCATGCACAATAAAGATTACAGTTGTTGCAGCAAATATGTAGTACCCTAAAAAGTTTGCGTTTTGATAAGTAGTATTAAATTGTGGTATAGTTTCATGAACATTACTGTACGATTCATTACTAAGTACATTACTGTACGATTCATTACTAAGTACATTACTGTAAGATTCATTACTAAGTACATTACTGTAAGATTTATTCACATGTTGATGATGTTGGAGCAAATGGTGTGGATGTGGATGAGAAGAATTATTTTTATGTATTTGCGAATTTATAACTATTGTGTATAATAACATTGTAATTTAAATTCTTTTAATAATATTTTATTTTTGAAGCTTACTAAAATCCGCATGTTCAATCACGAAAGTAAGGCGGTTATTTCCGCTTTAGAATACTTGTACTTCAATTTGAACTGATCGATCAACGTGTTTAGGTATTTATTTGCTCATCTTCCCAATATGAACATGTTTCGGTGAAAAAATTAAAAAATAATGTCCGTAATACACTGTGCCGTAGCACGTCCGTATTTTTTATTTCTAAATATGAAACTGTTCTTTGAGACTTTTCAAATATCTTTCTGCCAAATATTGATATTTTTCATTTATTCCGAATTCTTTTTTAACATAATCTTGCATTCTTTTGATTTCTTTTAGAATGTTATTATTCAAGTTAGAAATGGTTTTACCTTTACTATGTCTTCTGTGAATATTCAATGACTTTTTAATGAATGATATGTCTCCATGACGAAGAATATTTACATATATAAACCAATCACCTGCAATTTCAAAAGTAAGAAGCTCGTCTTTAAGATTTTGTAAAACTTTCAAAAATACATCTCTTCTAAAAAGAACACCACTTACATTTGGTATAACATTTTTAACAGATAAACCAGATTGTATTTCATCCATGCCTGTTCTTGTATAATCATTATCCCAACGCTCGTTTCCAATATCTTTAATATAATATTGGTAGTCCATATTAATTATATTACTATCTACGTCCATCTGTTTAGACTGGGTATATGTCATAACAACTTCCTGATTATTTATCATTTTTGAAACAGATTCTTCTAAAAACTGTGGTTCTGCACTATCATCTGCTTCCGCAATCCACACGTAATCTCCTTCTGAACTTTCAACTCCTTTCAACCAGTTTAGAAATACATTTCCAATGTGTTCGTCATGTTTAATTATTTTAATATTTGTTGTTGTATTTTGTAAATAAGATTGTGCAAATTCATAAGAACCGTCCGTAGAAGCATCGTCCACAAATATAAGTTCTTGAACAGGATTCGTCTGAAACATAATTGAGTCTAAACGCTGCTTTAAATATCTTTTATAATTATGATTTGTAACAATCACTGATATTTTAGGAGTAGATGGTAAAATATATTGCAGTACTCTACCGACATAACTTGAATATCCATATTCGCTTTTAATATATTGACTGGCATCCATTCCCAAACTTACAATATCAGACCCCATAGTAACCCATTCTTCTACATTTTTTACAAATGTTTCAGGGTGGGAATTTGGCAATATTTTAAAGAATTTTTTATTTGAAAACAATGTCTGAAGGCCAGTTGTTCCATTTACAACAACAACCGGTGTTGCCGCACCTAAAGATTCCAAGACAACTGTCGGAAACGGATCTTCTCTGGATGATAAAAACATAAAGTCAGAAGCCATGTAAAAATCGTGAACATTGTCTTGAAACTCTATGAAATGTAAATTATTAATCGTTTCGCTTTGCATCTGTCCTAATTCAATATTACCTACCCATATGAAATTAAGAAATGGCCACATTTGAGCGGCATATTTAGCACAACTTGTAAAAATATCCAAACCCTTTCTATAATCTCCATATCCAACATTTATGATGAATCTTGCATCTTTATTCGTTATTTTTAATTTTTTTATAAGATCATTTCTTTTGTATTCCTTCTCTTGCTTATTATTTACATACCTTCCATTATAGTTACCCTGTGCATCAATAATCGGAACTCTCCATTTCATATTCAAACTTTTCTCAATAGAGTCCTTTATAATGTTGGATGCAAAAACGTTTGCGTCACAGTATTCGTCCATGTCTTTCAAATTTTGCACAAGTTCCATTTGTTTTATAACCTGCGGCATTTCATGAATCAATCCAATCGTTTTTATTCCTACTTTATTCAAGTGCGAAACAATCCAACCAGACGCACATGAGTTGACAATCGCATGATTGAACTTTTTAGAGACGATTTGTTGTAAAAACAAGTTCGTTTGTTTAAATTGTACATTCACATATACATTTGAAAAACGTTTGAAATCATCCAACATTGGTCCATCTTTACCCGCAATTGTCACAACTTCATAACCGTATTTTTCTTTCAATGTTTTTACCATATTAAGAGCATTTATTTGAGCACCGTGACGATACAGATCATGCACAACAACGATTATTTTTTTGTCGGTGGGTTTTGAAACAATTTTACGAGTTTCTCGTAGCCATGAATAACCATACATTTTATCAGGTTCCAAGTGCGCACCTTCACCCCATTCATTCCAAGCGTTTACAAACACAAGTTTCTCGTCATCTGAAGGAAACGTTTCTTCGGTATATTTGACGGCATTATTCAACCATTCTCCATACAAATAAGGTGATGAACCTACCATGACCGCACCAGATTGAGGTTTTCTTGGACTATTATCCCACGAAGGTGTCAAACCTCTAAAAATAGTGTATGATGAAGTTGAGTAAGCTTCACTTCTTTTTACAAAACTCGTCCAATCGTATATATTCAAGGTTTTTGGTTCCAAACCTTTCACAAGTTTCTTGTTTTCTACCAGGCCCATATTTAAAGGCGGAAATTCTATCGCAGCATCAAAATCGTATATTTTGGGGTCAACTGTATCAAACGATTGTGGATACGCAAGATAGATTTCTCCTATTCCAATTTTCCTTGCATAGTTTCTCCAACGCTGTGCAGTTTGATACATATTTGGAAGCAAACTTGGTCGATATACCAATATAAGAGGTTTTTCGTTCACCTTTATATATCGCGGATCTTTAATGTACTTTGAAATATATTCAAAAAACAGAATGTCATCCGTTTCTGAATATTTTTGTGAAATAAGAAGATCGTGGTTCATGCCATCCCAGCGTCTACTCCAATTTTCATTTGCCCATGTTAAACAAAACGGAAAATTAATATTCGAATTCAAATAATTCAACAAGGGAGTTTCCAAGAGTCTTTTACCAGCAAACCAGTAAAAATAAAACGTAAACCCATATATACCATGATTTTTTGCCATTTTAGTTTGTTCCTTCATGACCTCGATATTACCAAGATTGTAGTAGCCCAAAGAATCGTGTGGAATATGAGGCTGGTAATGACCCGTAAATTTAGGAGTCGCTTTTTTGACATTTGTCCAATCCGTAAATCCGTTTCCCCACCATAAATTATTTTCCGCAATTTCATGAAATTGCGGAAAATAAAATGTAATTATACGTGCTCTTACATTGTTTGGAGGTCTTAATGAGGCAAGCTCTGTATATTCCGTTTTGGGTCGGTTTTTCATCTTATAAACAAAATCACGTGCGGAATTTATGTCATTCTTTGATAAAAATGATTTTATAATCTTTGCTGGTACACGTTGATCTTCATTACAATTATTGGTCCTTTTTTCGATTACACTTCCAGTGTCTCTATAATGTATAAAAAGCTGGTTACAATTCATAAACTGTAAATCTTCATACAATAAAAAATAACAAGCCAATTTAATTGTACACAACATTTATTATATCCGAGTTTTTATTTCAAGTATATGAACACGTTTATAAGGGTATATTTATTTGGTTCTGGAAACGTCGGTATATTATATACAGTTTTATCAAAGTTGGAATAAATGAAGTACAATCTTATATCTCATCACAAGTCTGGTGTATTAGTAACACTTCACATTTTCAAGCAGTTATGCTGCCCACATGTTAAATTTATTGATTTTCCAACCTGGTGGGCAAGACCAAATGGAAATTATTACAATTGTTTGAAAAAAAAATGTAATGTAACATGGAATGTGGACGGTTTCTATTCACACAAGAAAAATGACACTACTTACGTACATGTTATTCGAAACCCGATCGATATGATTGTATCTGGTTATTTGTATCATAAAAAATGTATTGAAAAATGGACTCGAACTACTAAACTTGACAAAACACGATTTCCTCCAAATTTCGCTTTATATGAGCCATATTGTAAGTATTTGAATAATGTTGATGAAAAAAAAGGTTTGATTATGGAAATGAATCGATCGTTATTTTCCACATCAAATAATATGTTTGAATTATTACAATACAAGGATATGCATCATTTGTGTATACAAGATGTAATAAAAAAGTCTGGTATAATCTTTGGGGAAAAAATGTACATTCCAATCTTCACAAATCACATGACAAATTCTTCAACTGACACAAGAATGCATGATTATGTCAAACAAAATTTTCCGCACAAGAAATACATCAATTTATGCGAAAAACAAGTTAACATTATGTAAATTTGAATGGCCCCTTTCAAACTTTGGATGTAGCAAAAAAAAATAGCAACATTAACGCCCTATTTGTTCAACTGACATGTTTAAATTCATCATAGAACATGCAATTATATTTTCAGAATAAACTGGCCAATTTTTTGATATCAACATATTTTCACAATATGAGTTTGAAACATTTTCAAAGTTGGTAAACAAGTAATCTATTTGATGCCAAAACACAGCAGGTACACCAAATATACAAAAATCGATTCTTTTTCTTCGAGGTCGCATACATTCAAACAACAGTTTTGGAGATGTTGTTATTTTATTTTTTACACGTCCCCACTCTTTACTATCTGGAAATTGTTCCTTGAAATCTTTTCTAGTTTGCATGCGTGCTCCAAACATATCAGACCGTATACGCATTGCAACATCATACTCTCCAAAAAGAGTTGCATGATGTTTCATAAGTTGTAACCCTCCGTGTATACCACCAATATTAAGTCGAATTCCTTGTAAATTTTCATGTGCCCATCCAAATGTTTTGTTTGCATTTACGAATTGATGTTCATGTACAACTCCTTTTGGACTAAGGAGTTTCTCAAACGTTTGTAAGCAATTATATGATGATATGTTTGAGTATTTGTCTATTTTTGTCCATGTATGAATGAATATATCACATAGAAACTCCGACTGACAATTTGATAAAAAAGACTTGGTTAATTGTGGCAACATTCTATTTTCACATGTGTCACGGAGGTGACCGGAAAACACAATTGCAATTTTCATTATTTATTTATAGTTATTTTTTTTGCATTAAAAGGGCTGCACATATATTTTAAGCTTTATATAATGCAAATATTTGTCGACTTTCGTGTAATTGGTTTAGTACATAAACTGTCATTCTATTTTTTATTTGGGATAAATACTTTTATGACGACAATAAAAACAATATGTACCGGAGTTTAAAAAGCAAACATTTATTTTATTTTCTCCAATCCATTTATAACATTTTTGACAATATGTTTTTTCCAAGTATTTCATTATGATACCATAAAAAACATCGTCACAAATCAAATCATTTTTTTGAGTATACCTTTTAAATATTTGTATCGGAGATTCCATTTAATTTTACTACCTTATTTTTTATTTCAAGTTATAGAATATGCATGGTTTTATTTTTTGAATATTTCTTCTAATTGCTCGGCAACAGGTTTATATTCATATCGTATTTTTTTATATTTTTCAATCGTTTCCAAATAAATATTTAATGCTTGAAAACATGTTTGGTTTTCTTGTATTCGTTTCTCTTCTAAACTAAGATCTTTGTACTTTCCAAATTCAGACACGGTTTCTATCAACATTCCAAGAATACTATAAAATTCTTCTTCTACTTCAAAAAATTTTCTTAAAATATCTTGTTCTCTAAATTTAATACACTCTATTATGACGTCTATGAGTCCATTTACTACATTGTTTATTTGTATATTTTTGTTGGGGTTTCTAATGTCAATTGTCGAGTTTTCATCAACATTTTTCATAATTGCTTTTAAAGAATTTTCTATTTTTCTTTTTGTTTCTTCGATACTTGCATTAACTTGTTTACGAGATTCATGACCTGTTATTACACGATCATCAATCATTGTATCAGAATCATCAATCATTGTATCAGAATCATCAATACTTTCATCAAAATATTTCTCATTACGTTTTTCAATTACTTTTTTTATGTGATTGTCTGTTCTGGTTGATAAAAGGTCACTTCTCATTTTTTTATAATATATATAATTGTTTTCAATTATCTTCTTTTATTAAATATTAAGTCTATCAGATTTTTAATTAAATTATTTTTTTTTATAATGGCATTGCATTATAGTTTTGGAAATGTTTTTACAGAATATATGGCATATAGTGTAGGTCAATCTTCTATGAGTATTAAAAACCAACCTTATGCTTCTTGGCTCCCTCGAAATTTTAAAAAGGATGACTTGTATGCAAAATTTTGGAAATTAGTTAAAAAAAATCATTGTAAAAAATTTTTAAAAAGATATAGTATAAATTTTGATATAAAATACGATATAGGAACTGTTTTACATTTCAGGTGCGGAGATATACCTTTTAACTCACATAGAGTATATAGAATGCCATCCTACAAATATTTGAATTATACTTCAACTTATTTTAAATCAAATAACATAACAAATATTACAATATTATGGAAAGTATCTCATGCGCCACTAAGTCGTGCACCAAAATGCGAAGCTATGCTTTCAGTGATAAAAGAATTTTACAATAAACAAAATATACATGTAAACATATCAAACAAAACAGATGCCAGAACTACTTTGAAATATTTTTTAAATTCTAAAAATTTAGTTAGTCTAGTTCAAAGTTCATATTCCTTTGTTGCGGGTTCTTGCAAAGATAATAACTTTATAACACCATATATGGGTCTTAGTGGTATACCACACCTTGATGATTACGATATGAAAAGAGCCAAGAAACTTTCTGAAATGGTTCATTGGAACATGTTTTATTTAGAATCCTTAAAACCACATGAAATATTAAATAAAAGTTTTTTAACTTTCAATGTTTAAAAATATATGAATGATATGGTGTTAACGTTATCTACGCATCGATCCACCGTGTGGATGGATCCGCAAGTTTAATTTGTGCCTTTCCTTGTAGATTTATTAATTCGGTAAATTGCTTAAAGGAAAACTGGTCGAATACAACTCCCGCTGCTTCTATGGATGGCAGGTTTAATGCGCCTTTAATCAGTTCCAAATACGCATTCCCAAATAACACACCATAGATAGGGTCTCTTGTCTCAAATTCGGCGCGAGTAGGGAATGAGTTCGGACTTGTCATTGCAACAGTTGCTGCTGCAGAATCAGTTGTGTACACAACAACGGGCTTTTCCGGAAAAGGTCCATAGTAACCGTCTGGTCCGATTGCAATGTTGAGTCCAGTGAATGTGATACCTATCATAAGTATATCTAGAGAGGCATTTTTGAACGCTTCGGGTGTTAGTTCTGAATAATACAAACGAGTCTTTTGGAATTCGGAGGTAAGGTAATGTGAAATCAGCTTTGATTTCTCGCTTTGTAAACGAAAGGATATTTTGTTCAATTCCGTAACCTTATAAGATGGTTTTATTGTCAAATGAAACTCTGCAAATGCAGTTCCTGGATATAATAGCTCAATGTATTCTATTGGAGAAGGTACACTTCCCATTTGAGCAGTATACGATTCTACTGTATACGTTGCATATTGAGACGTGAGAGTTGAAATTGCTTGTTCATCACTTAGAGCAGGATTCTGAATTTTGAGAAACCGTATCATTGTTTGTTGGGTTTTTGTGGACAGTTTATCAAAGTTTGGAAATTTGTCCTTTGCACGGAACCATTCTTTTACTTTAGTTGCGTTTTTGCAGTACACTTTGAATGTGTTCTTTTGTGTATCATATGGGAGAAGTGTACTTTGTGTTGTTAGACCAATTCCGTTTCCACCCAATGATAAATCTACTAATTGGTTGAGTTCTCCCAACATAGTGTACCAAGACAAAAGTTCATCCCAAGTATGAATTCCAAATACACGCTTGTAAGATATGTCTCCTACATTGTACGAGTACCCAGATTTAGGTGTGGCTCGTGCGTCATCCCAAAACCCTTTTGTTTTTGCAATGTCCACAAAATGTCTATCAAACAATGATAGAGTGTTAGCAAATTTTTGTGTGATCGGAGTTTGTGTAAACATTTCGTTGACTATCACAAATTCGCTTCCTTGGAATAAATGTTCTTCTATGAATGAGTTATCCACAACCGGAAATTTGACAGTTGGTGTGTACGTAGTTGGTAAATGAATTTCGTCGACAGCATCACAACATTTTGATGTTTGATACACTTCTTGTACATCATCACAAGTGTTCAAATTGGAACTTATTAATGTTATAAGAGAAGCAAGCATTTTTATAAATGTGTAAAAAAAAAACAATGGTTTGTTAGAAATTGAACGGTTGGCACATTTTACAAAGTACGTTTTTATTTCTTCTTGTATAAGTTCATTCTCTTTCTCCTCTCTCAAAACGAACTACACGATGGTGACCCGTTGCTGGAAGAATGCAAACGAACTTCTGTTGGATGAAAAGTTTGTTGCAACTCTTACAATGGGTATAAAATATGTTCCACGACACATTGCATTTTTGTATTGTGGTCAGAAACTTTTGGCAGTTTCTGCAAATAAAAACAACAAACACGCAGAAGAAAACGTGATTGAAAAGTATAGAACCATGAAAGATTTGAGTACAAATAAGCCTTACAGATTGTTTGTCTTGAAGTTGAATGGCGACCACAAAATGTCAAGACCCTGTGCAGATTGTTCTCAATGCATTTTAAACTTTTGCCCACGTGCTCGTGTTTATTACACCGGTTACGATGGGGAATTGAACGAAGATATATACTTGGATAATAAGCACAGGAGTTTGAGGCGCACTGGGCGTCGACCTTTATCGACAGCCGGTTTAAATAATTTATGTCAAATGTGTAATTGATATTTAAACTTCGGTAACTGCATACCAGATTGAAATTCCAATACCAACTCCAACAAGAATTGTCGTTACTACACAGCACAGTATAGAAGAGCTTTTCGATCGTATTTTATCGACAGTTCTTTCATTAATTTTGACAACAACATCTTTGTTTTGTACGTTTACGGGTGTAGGTTTTTTAACCTGGACATTTTCACCAACACTCCCTAGTGAATTACCTTTTACCATTTTAGTTATCGAATTAAAAAAAAAATGATTTAATAAATTTTTATTTTGAGTTAGTGTTTATAATTATTTTCTAAACTCCATAAAAAATGAACAAGTATACGAATAATGATAGCAATACAGTTTCTTTTTCGGAAACATTATATTATTTAACAAGTATACTGTTTTTGGATACAGAACATTTCAATTTGTTACGAGAATCTTTATTTTATAATAACAAAAACTATATATTTACTTTTTTTAGATTATTTATGTCCAACCTTTTTTTTTTGTGCAACATTTTTTTTTTAACTGTATTGATGATGTTTATTATTCTTACCATTTTTTCAAAAATACGCAACAACAAAATAAGAAAATAAGTTTAGAATCCTAAGAATTTCTTAGGATTATTTTAGTGTGCTAATTATTCCTAATATACTAAAAATATTTATTTAACGTAATAATGCTTAACGATTTGTATGGAAACGCAACCTTCAGAATTTGTAGTAGTTTGGCATTTCAAGTTTATGCAGAGGTGCAGTGTAGGTTTCCCAAAACTTTTGATCTCGTTTGGATTGTAAAAAGGAAGCATACGCGTACAATTGCATGTCCAAGGAGACGAGCCTTCTTATTCTAAGACGTAGGTTCTTTGACATTTCACTGACTTTCAAAGTGTTTTTTTTGTTATTGTGTCTCAGAAATGGTAAACTAGCATTATAAACATTGAATAATTGCTGCACATCTTTCAATCGTTCGAGCGTTCCGACGACTAGATACATGGAGTCTAGCAATGTCATTGCTGTCGTAAGGTTTGCATACCCACTTGTAAGGAAACGAGTTTGCAAATTCCAAGGATTGTAGCAATCGTAAAACGATCTCCTGTATTTGGGATCATACGATTTGTTGAGACTTTTCCTGTATTCCCAAGCAGTGTAAATCCATCGCGTAAACCCATCCAAAACACTCTCATTTGGATGTTGTAACAACTTTCTCTTTCTTCCGAATTCCGGATGCGATATGCATTGAATATATTGCGACATTAAATGGTCTTCGGGGTACCGGAGCACAACAATACCAAAGACATTTGTTCGTGTATTGCAATATTCCTTGGACGAAAATTTGTTGTAGAGAATGGCTGACAATTGTTGACTTAAAAATTCTCCGCCCGTTTTTGGAATGTGTGCCAAATACCAAGACATTTATTTACTCGAAGATTAATATTTTTTTTTTTTGAGTTAGTTTTCCTTAGTAAATTACTTTTATAAGTTTGGTCATCGTCGTTGGCTGTAATAAAGTCGATTCTAATGTGAAAAACGAGTGTATGCTCCGAATGAATATGTAGACCTAAATACATATTTTACATTAGAGGAAGTTTTTATTATTTTTGACTAGTAATAAATATATTTCCTGTATTTATATAACATTTATTAAAATATTAAAAGTTAATAAAATGTGGAGATCTATAAAAATGTTAGATATATTATACCGTGCCGGTTTATCAAAAAATGATGAAAAAGAAGACGATGAAGACGATGAAGACGATGAAGACGATGAAGACGATGAAGAAGAAAAAGGTGAAG
>Ga0115570_10000978_pt1 | contig 23358 bp, 26 predicted proteins | sample COGITO_mtgs_1205_3_FD_87294 | JGI IMG/M metagenome (GOLD analysis project Ga0115570, IMG submission 87294) | Pelagic marine microbial communities from North Sea - COGITO_mtgs_120524 | ecosystem: Environmental > Aquatic > Marine > Epipelagic | place: Germany:Helgoland, sampling site Kabeltonne... | reverse complement strand
GTATTTTTCATATGTAGTTGGTACATCTTCTAATAAAAGTTCTAGTTTATCATCGTCGGACCCGCATGTTAACGCTAAAAAAGCCATTGGTACTTCATAAAGTTTATTTGATAGTTCATCAGCATAAAAATATACTTGGTGTTGTGTTTCATCAAATATTTCTTTCATATGATCGACTACCATTTCATACTTACAAGTTTTCATAAACAGTGTTCCAAGGTGTAAGCATCCTCTAACTTTGTCAAATTTAGGATCTTTATATTTTTCAGTATTTTGTAACATGTGGTTATTTGCGTCATTAATTGCAGTAAAACATTTTTCGGTACTTTCTTGCGACGGAACTATTTCTTCAACAAATAAAACTCTTATGAAATTATTAATTGATTCGTCTAAGTTAATCGCACTGATAGTTGCTAGAACACTTTTTACATAGTTTAATACAGTAATTGTCGCTTCTATAACTTTTTTGAAAATAGATGAACGAGATATGTAGGCTTCTAAAAAAGTATCAATAAATACATGTATTTCACGTTTAATGTGATTTGTTTCGTTTAGAGTTAAATATAAAATGTTGATAGTATCTAATACATCCTTGCTCTCCTCTTTATTTACTACAGTATGAATAATATCAATATCGTTAAGAAATTTCACTTTTTCATACCTTTTTCTATCATCTATAACAGTTTCCTCTGGTGCGAACTCAAAAAGCTCACACATGTCTATATGATCTTGTAGTGCGTTTATTGGCAATAGATTTGATGTAATATTACTAACTAACTTGAAAAAGTCCTCCTCAAATTCATATTTAATGTTTGAATAAACTTTAAGATCGCTAGTTTCAATACAAACACGAATGTATAACGTAATAAAAAATTCCATAATAACATCAAGGTGTTTATGTAAATTACCATGTAAAGGGTTGCTTAACACTTTTTTATATTTCTCTTTGTATACTCCAACAACATTTTCATTACAGTCGTCTATTACTTCAGACAGATCTTCATAATTAAATACATCATACAAACTTAATTGTTCCTTACCATATAAAACTTCATGTATCTTTATAAACAACTTAAAATAATTTAAACAGGCCGTAAGATGGCCAAGTGCCATTTGATTATACTTCATTGAAAATGTTTGAAAAGAAACCGACGATCTATACACAAGTACTTTTTCTCTCATTTACTTTTACTATTTTTTTTTTTATGGAAAAACAACTATACCGCATACTCAACTTCTCTACTGACCGAATTGTAGATTGATTTTATTTGTTGTTTGTCAATTAAAACTCCTTCTACTATAGGCAGGGATCTGTTAATTATATTCGTTTCTATTCCGAATACTGCAGGAATAAGCCGTCTAGGAGGTACTGTACAAACCTGGGTAGGAAATCCAATGACAGTATTTTGACTAGGAAATCCAGTGACAGTATTTTGAGTAAGAAATCCAGTGACAGTATTTTGAGTGGGACGATTGAAAAGAGAAGGGTTTGTGGTCACCATCGTTGGAGTGTACATTACTATGTTCTGGTTCGGTTCGAAAATTGTTACTTCAAATCCTTTACGATTATACTCGAGGGGCTTTGGGGGCGCACAAACACAGCTAGTAACACCCATTGTAAAAATAGAGTGTCGAATACATGGTTTGGTGACGGTGGTACTGAAACTATATTTAAAAATTGTAGTAACGTTGAACTTCTTGAAATATAACGTGGTATCATTTCTTTTAATACTGGTAAAAAATGTTACACAATCTTTTGATACTTTCTTTTAATAGCCTATCGTGTAAAACTATCGAAACTCATTTTTATAAATTTAAAAATTCTTGGCAATGTGCACCATAACCTTTAATTTTGAGTTTGTACGTTATTTTTTCAAAAACATTTATCAAGAAATAAACTCTCTCATCTAGGTATTCATCTATCAACATATATACACGATAATCATCATTATGTCTATTATACAAGTACTTGCAATAGTCATAAAGTGACTTTTTCAACAATATTCTATTTTGCATATATTGAGTTATACTATTGGATAAATAGTTGAACTTTTTACGTAGAAATTCAGAATGTCTTATTAATACTTTATTTTCAAACATTTTATACTTCAAGTTATTGTCTTGTTTTTAAATTTTTTTCTTGAAACATTTTGACTTAGTTATTTCACGTGTCATAAAAGTTTAACTACAAGTAATTAGTTACACATTATCATATTTATGTTTACGACAACTTTTTTTACACGAGTACAATTACTAAATAACAAGCACATTTTTCGCACAAATACCTTTGTTGTTTGAACCAAGTTCAAACTTGACTTTCATTCCTTTTTTAAAGTTTTTAAACTCTTGTGGTGAAAAAAAAACTTGCTCAAATGTGTCGATTCGTTCAATCATACCCCAGTTATTCTTGTTTACAAATACGATCTTTCCATTGCATGTTTTATTTTGTAGTTTGTTGCCTTTGTTAACTTGTTTATTCTTGTAAGAAACAGTTGTGAAACCATTTTCCGTTTCTTCTTCTTCATCAATTGTATCTGCCCAGGACTTCTTCACTAGTTTTAGAGTATGTTCAGTGGAGACTGAATCGATGTCAGAGGAAAGAATGGCAAACCTAGAGGTCATCGTCGTAGGTGGATGATCTGAACCTTTGTTTTCGTTACAGGTGTTTGGTTGAATGCGTTTTTCGTACACGAGAATAGCACTTACATGTACGTACTAGAGTATCTGTTTTCTTTAAAACCGAATATTTTTAATAGTTTTAAAATATTATGAGAATGTATATCACCAGAAACACAGTTTATAACTGGTTTGTCAATTGTTAGTATCTTGCCAACAAATGAAAAATCAGTCATGTGTAGTGGTATAGTATAAAACATGTCCATGATCCATTCTTCATCATAACTTTTATAATTCAGATTAGGGTAAAAAAATGTAGGTTGTGGGAATTTCATTATACTTTGACTTTCTTCTAAAAATTGATTGAAGAGCGTTATATAGAGAGTTTTATAAGAACTTGGAATATAACACCGATTTTTAACAATTATAAAACTTTCCTCAATAATGTTAAAACTACCCAATTCATAGTTCGTCAAATATTTATTTTTTTTTAATATGTTTTCTAATGCATCATTGTTAATTCTTGTATAATGTGTTGGAGTTTCTACTTCGGGACAGTAATACTTTCCATTTACAATTACATAATGATATGAATGTAAAATTGGAATATCAAACTTTTCAACTTCTTCTGTTGTACAAAATACTCTTGTTTCATTTTGTTTTGTGTTTTCAAGAATACAGCGTTCAATTCTTTTATTATCTAGTTTTAACATGTTTTTGTGTGGGCGTTTTATTTCGGCCCATACATAACCGAATGATCTGGTTACTTCTTTCCATATTAATCCTAATTTATCATCAAGTTTATTCAGAATATTCTTAAACCATTTTTTCACACATGATGGAGGATCTATAACTCTACTCAAACGAGTTTTTAAAAACTCTTGAATATGAATGAAAGTTATACTCGAAAATCGCTCTATTTCTTTCCAGTATGGTCTTTTTTCTATACTAAACGTAACATTTTCTTCATTTTTTATACTGGATATTTCAGCTAGTAAATCCAAGTATTTAGTTAAAATATGACAAAGGTTTATGTCGGGGTTTATACCGCATTGAGATCTTACATCGCATGAAATTCCGAATGTTATTTTATTTATTGCACTTTTGTCATGTCCGGTATATTCATCTCTAAAAAACTTTAGTTCTTCTACGTTTACACTTTCACATATAACAATTGGACTTTCATACAACATTACACCATCTGGAATAACTTCTTCAAATCCTTTGGTATGATTCTCTCCTAATAAATTTACCTTTTTGGATAAATAATTATGTTCAATCTTAATAGTTGAATGCTCATTTCCAGAATCTTTATTATATTTGCTAAATATTTTACCAACACTACCTAATGATCCTCTTAATTTTTTCAATTGTTCCAAACTATTTTCAAACATCATTTTACATACACAATTATAAAATATTAGCTACTCTTAAAATAAACTAAACTCTCAGTGTTTGGACTTGTGTACACTTGTTTGCTTACTACACTTGGTGCATTTTCTTACTTTTTGTATCAACAATATTTCCATTATTTTTTATTGTAAAAGTACAATTTTCAGTGTCGTATCACACTACCTAAGATAACTTGTACTGTTTTTTTTATGAGAGAGTCATTTTGCGCGTCGTCTTAAGTCTCACGACGAGAAAGACTCATTCATCCACACGACGATGACTTCCTCCTCCACAATTTTTTCTGTTGAAAGTTCATCGTACCCTCCGGGTAACGTTTTTAAGTTGGAGTTTCCTACAAGTGGAGTTTATAATATTACTTTTCCGGCGATGCAAAAAGAAAAACTGTATATGGTTCTTACTTCGAAACAGTCAAGTCAGGGTGAAATTATAATATTCAAAAACTACGATGGCTGGAATGTTCGTGACATTACTAATAGGTTAGAAACACCTGCCTACATTCGTCGAATTGGTCAAACAACCATAAAGTACATAAACTAGAGAATCAACATTATAGACGTTATATTGTTTCACTTTGTATACTTTATTTATATGCTATCTCTTAGCTGGCGAAGCCCCGATATCGGGGCTTCCTTCTGCCAGCTAAGAGATATTATGTGTTAACTTTTCATACTAAAGTTTATTATGTAGTATAATAAAAACATTATAAAGATTTTCTAAAATTTAGTAGCTTTTTTTGAAAGTTGAAACAATTTTTCTCGTTTTGTTAGTTTTTTTTCTAAATTTCTCAAAAGTATAATCTCTCTTTGTATTATACGTTGAACAGTCTTGTACCTTTTTTCTCGCATGTACAGTTCTATAGTTTGTAACGTTTTAATTTGTCGACAAACAATATTAAACATTTAAAAAAAATAACAATAAAAATTATAATATAACAACACACTTTTTATTGTTTCATAGTTAAACGTTTAATAAAACTGGCATTTTTGTAACATATTCTTGTACTATATATCCTAAAACCGACATCATCGCAATACGTCCATTCCATACTTCGCCTTCTTGTAAATTGATAAAACCATCACTTCCTACTTTTTCATCGGTAAATCTCCACAAATAATCTGCTGGTAAATCCAGATTTTCATTTAATGAGTTTATCTTGTAGAGTTCTATTCCTGAACCGAATCCTAAAAACAGAATCAATATGGATGGACTGAGGTTTCCATTCAATAGTGAAGGAGACAGATTAGAATCTACGAGTTCGTTCGGTAAGTGCAGTGCTTTCGATAATACTGGATTGACAGTTTCTTGAACAGGGTATGCAATTGCTGCAAGCATTGCGAGTCTTCCGTGTTTTATTTCTGCTTCAGAATAATCATACAGAATTTCTGAAGGATTTCTGGTTGATTTTGACATAATTCCGTTTAATGTAAAATCTTTTTCTGCTAAACTCAAAGGGTCAAACTTTACATTTCCTGGAAGTGAAGAATACGAGAGAGGCGAATTTGTGAAAGTCGGAATCGTAATGTAAAGATGTAGCATGTTTTTAAGTATTAAGAAAATTTTATATCAGTTTGAACATAATCTATATAAAATTTATTCAAAAACCATTAAAAATAATCATCAAAGTTTTCAAAGTTTAAAGTCTTAGAGTCTTAGAGTCTTGGAGCAGCTTTTCCATAAAAGCACGTGAATGTAAAAACATAAACTGCATGGAATTCGTGACAAATAAAAAACTATACGATAAACAGCTATTTATGTATGCGCAGTATTTTGTATCAAATCTCACGGATTAGTCGAACGAAGCTCTACAAATGTCGGTGTTTATATTTTCAAAAATGTGAAATATCACCATATTATATATTATATTCGAATTTAAGAAAATAAAGTAGGAGTAAAATAATAGTAGTATAATTAAACTAATTTATACTAGACAAAATGTTGAGATTAAAAAGATTGAACAAAAATTTGTCAAGTATGTTGAAGGCAACTTCTTTAAAATCAATGTATGACAATGATAGATGTGATATCGAAGCTGTAACAAACTCATGTTTCGCAAGTGAAAAATGTACATATAATACTTCAGGTACTAATTTAGATATTATGTTAAATTGTGATTATTCATATGTAATTATAAACGAAAAAAACGAATTTGTTGGGTGTATATGTGCTAACAAATGTCAAGGTTCTGTTCCGTTTTTCGAACATATTAAAACTAAAAAAAATGCACTATTTGTTCATACATTGTGTGTGGATAAGAATTACAGGGGTAGAGGTCTTGCTAAAAAGTTGCTTAACAAAATTAAGAGTAAAAGTAATGTTTTATATTTGACAGTTTTAAGTGGAAAAAACGGCGCTAATGAAAATTTTAGTTCATTTTTCAAAAATAGACATAACAATCTGTTGAAATTTTACTCAAAAAATGGTTTTAGTATACTAGATAAAACTAAGAAATTTACTCTTATGAATCTATATTCGTAAAGATTACTTTATTATTCTTCATGTGTATTTTTCCAAATAATTTCTTCATCACAATCCTTAACAATAAATGAGTATACTTTTACTTCTTCCGTTTGACCATGGCGTAAACATCTAGCTACTGCTTGTTCTTCTAATAGTTTCACACTTCTCAAATCTCCTACAATAGCATGAGAAAATATTACATATCTGGCATGTGGCAAATGCAATCCCGCAAATGAATCTTCTAAACATAATAATAATACTCCTCCCAGTTTGAAGACATCTAAAGTATATGCTCTTTGACTTACATTTCCTTCTAAACTTAATATTTGTATACCTAAACCCTTTAAAAATGATTTAATACCACGTAACATACTCTTCCACTGAACAAATAAAACTATAGGCTCGTTTATCCGCTCTATTAGTTTAGCGATTTCCATCATTTTAGTTCCCATTCCTCCTAGAGTAATGGATCTTATATTATCTTCTTCGACATCTTGACGACATTCTGGACATGCTTTGTTAGTTTTTAAAGACTTTTTTATACATTGTGAACAAAAAAGATGTCCACATGGTGTAATTACAGAACACTTTTTTTCCATACAAATAGGACAAATGTGAGTTCTTGTTTGTAATGCGTCTAATCGTTCTTTTACAAATTCTATAGAACTCTTAGTTCTCAAAATTCTTGAGTTTATAATATTTCTTTGTTCTCTGACATTGTTTAGTTCTTTTGAATGTCGTTCTGCAGATGTCTTTGCAACTTCTAATTGTGAATTTAATGCATCTGAGTATTCTTCTTCTATTTTTTCAGATAACATTGTTATTTGTTTTTCTAACTGTAATGATGCTTTTTCTAATATATTTATACCATTATCGTATTCCGTTAGTTTAGCATTCATATTAACAAGTTCTTTATTTTTTTGCTGTTTAAGTTCTTCTTCTATGTTTTCACTAGTACACGATGTACATGAATCGTCTGAAACATTCACAAAGCTACAAAGTTTAATGACTTCTGTAGTTGTGAGATCATGTTCCAACGATTGTAAATATATTCTTTCTTTTGCAGTTAAATTTATTAAATTTAGATTATTTTTTGGCATTTCTCTTTTATAAGATGGTTTGTGTACACATTTTTTTAACAGTTCGTACAACATATTAGGGTGATGAGCTTTTTCTCGTTTTAGAAGCCAGTATAATTGTTGAGAGTTTTCAGAGTATAAGTCTGGAGTTGCTGTTATTCCCCAGCAAAAAGTGGAATTGAAGTTTTTCAACTGACGTAATTCTCTCTGATTTTCAAAAACTGTATGTATTTCGTCTACAATAACTCGTTTCCATTGAACAGCTTCCAATAAAGGTTGTTTATTATTTTTTATCCTAGACCATGAAGAAAACAAACTTCTACTTCTAAGTTCTTTTGTTGAAAAGTTTAGTTTTAAGAATGCGTTTTCTATGATATCTGCATATGGTTTTGATGTACTCAAAAAGTGCAACGTTGTAAGAACTATATCAGAGTTTAATAGATCATCCATACTTGTATTTTTCAAATCTTTACTTTGATAAAATTTAGAAAACTTTATTTTTGCCGTGTTGCAAAATTTTTCTATTTCAAGAGACCATTGTGTTACTAAATTTATAGGAACAATTATCAAGTTTCCTTTTGAAATGTAATTGTTTATATTTTCTTTATTTACTAGTTTTGTATCATTCAATATGTGGTACAACATAGTTGCTGTTTTACCACTTCCTGTCGTATCACACAGAAGTCCCCCTCTATAACATCCTTCGCGAATACTTTCATCCGTTGTAAGACATTCGTTTTCAGTATCAATATACCACATGGTATTTGGTATTTTTATGTTTCCGTAATAAGTTATTGTATGATTGGAATTTTCAAGATTTTCCATAAATTCTAAAGACTTTTGTTGACAGTCAAACAACTTGTACGTATTGTTTAATTTTTCACAACATACTATATTTTTTGGGTTTACATTACTTTCTAACAATAGTGGTATTCTCGAATCTCTCCATACGTCCATTACCAAACCAACTAAATGTATTTCGCCCGATATTACTCCATTTTTTTTTATTTCTTGTTCGAATATTTTTTTATCAACAACAAGACTAAGACTTACAATTTCTTCATCACATGCTTTGCATTCTATTTTAAATGACTTGCATTGTTGTATACATTCTACAAGATGTGGAGTTCTTCTTTGCCATGTAAGAGAAATTTTATGGGTTTGACTATTATCATTCCTAGTCATGTATGCAAATGGCATTCCAATATCAACTTCGTTTATTATTCCACATATTAGTGTTTCTTTAGTCACTGGTTTTTCGGAGAAAATAATTACAGTTTCCATTTAAAACAATATGAATATGATCTTTTAAATTTAAAACAACAAAATTTTATTTAGGAAACAAACTTAATTAAATCGTAATAAATAATGTTTTTTTTTATTTGGTTAAACGTTGTTACGAATGTGCCATGCTAATAAATATATGTTCATATCCTTGTTTCCAGAAGCTCATTGTTGTGGTTCCAACTATAAAAAAAGAAAATAAAGAGTCTATAAAAAAAAATCCTACTATAGCACCTGTTAAAGTTTAATTATTTTAGTATATAAGAATAAATATTATGAACTCAACTTTTGAAGTTGAAAAAATAGATAATACAAAATATGCTATGTTGCTACCACAATTGGCCATAGTTTTTATAAGTTGGATTCAATTAATTTTTTCACTAAACAGGTATAAAGGTATTTTAAAGTTTACATCTGAAGAACTTTCTTCATTTTACTTGTTTGTTATATCCGGAGCGTGTAAATGGGTTGCATCTCTTTCTATTAAGACAAACAGTTTCGGTTTTCAACTAACAAGTTCTTTAATAGGAACATTACTATACGGATCAGCATTCGTTATTCTTTACAATAATAGTTTCGATACACCTACAAAACAACAGTTTTTAGGTATTGTGCTTAGTTTGGTAACATCTACTTTATGGGAATTTCAACATAGATCAGTTTATGAAATGAACTAAGGTTCTATTTTCTTAGTATTTTTTTTACACCATTATATAAAATTACTATGTACTAAACACATTTTACTATTATCTCCTTTGGAATTTATTGCATAGTTTACATTTATAAGCTTGATATTTACCTTTTCCGCGATTATGACATCTATCTTTCAAACATTCCCATAAGTGTTTACATTTCTGATCATCTTCTTTGTTTTCATCTTCTTTGTTTTCATCTTCTTTTTCGGATTCATAATCGGAGGGACATTCTTGACATATTTTACCACATTCTTCGCAGATATATATTCCTGGATTTTTTAACCAATTATGTTTTTCGCATGTGTTTGTGATTTGGTTCATTTAACAATCGTAATTATTTTCTCTGGTTTGACTTTCTTTAAAAAATGGTACTATTGAGAAAAACACAATAACTATAAAATTGATTAGCATAAATATACTGAATAGTATAAAATTTGTAATTAATGACGAATATTTTAGCTTTGAAAACATATTTAGATTGGATGTTCCAAAAATAACACTTCCTATACATAATGAAGATACTATTATATAAACAATTAACCCATTAACCCATTTACCTTTTACTTCACACACTTTATAAAGGGGACTACTTGTGGATATATCTACAAATGTTTCTCTTATTTCCGTAGGATCCAATGAGTTAGACCCTTGTAATAGTATCAAAATAATAAACGTAAACATTGTAACTATTGATTTTATATTGGGATGGTTAATACCAGGTTCTCCTTGTTGAGTTCTAGTTTCACTTGTTAAGTATACCATGTTCATAACTACAGTTACAAGCAACATAGTTGGACCTGAAATCCATTGGTTAAAAATAGTTTCTTCACCAGATGGGTAAGCCCATTGAAAACGTGTCATATTCGCATATACTTGATATGTTAACAATGTTATTATTGTAGAAACAAAACTATTTGCAATCCATTCGTTTCCATTTATACTAAACCCTGCAGTTCTTACAAGTAATGGATAAAATTGCTTAAAAAGTATAACCGTGAAAAACATATCAAACAATAGTGTTATTATATATCTTATAAATTTTGTTGTATATAGAGATCCCAAGCCGTATTTCATTCCTTCCCATGTATTCCATAAGTATTCTCTAAATCCTTCATCACTACCCAACATATTATCTAGTACGAAACCCCACGTATTTCCTAAAAATATCCCAATTAATGCAGTTGATGTAGAAGGGTCTATCTTTGCAAAATAGTCGATTGATGCATTCACAAACAAAGAGAACGTAAATCCACCAAGTAAACTTGCAAGAGTACCTCTTTCCTTTGTTCTTGTTATTATATCTAGTGTCGTTGTGTCTGGTGATTGAACAGTATTTTCCATACTCCAAAATGGTAGTCTACAAATATATATAATGTACACTATAACCCCTATTCCGGTGATAGACATTAAAATCAACATAAATATATTCATTGCTCTATTGTTTAAACGGTGCTGTACACTATAAAATGATGAGTTCTTAACAGCAAACTCCCAATCTTGTTCCTTAAAAACGCCCATTGGAAAAAGTTGTCTATGTATAGAATTTAAAAGTACACTATCGTGAAGATATAAATGATTTGCTATTGTTTCAAATTTTCCATTAATAAATTTGTTTTGAAATTTTAAAACATTCACCCACTCCGATAGTAACAGTCCATTTTTCATTTTTTCTATAAATTCTTGATAATTTCTCACACTTAAAAGTAAGCACAGTTCTTTACCGTGATTCGTTGCGAATGCAACTTTCCATTCTTTAGTAGTCCAATCTTGAAGTCCATATAAAGGTTGTACATCTTGTCTAAGTTTTTTGAAAAACATTCTAGATCGTATAGGATCGAATATTGATATATTTGTTTTGGGTTGATTTTTTTTTACTATTTTAACAACATCTATACTTGTTGTCTTTTGACTGTTTTTGTTTAAGGTTGACATTATTTATAAATTAGTAAAAAAAAAAGTCGCGTCTTATTACTGATCTGGCCAGGTATGTGGACATAATCGAAATGTGTGGTCGGTTGACCCACAACCTAGTTTTAGTAATTTTCCTTCTTTTTTTATAACTCGTACACATTTGGGTTTCCATGGATATCGCATTTCATGTTCATTATGAGCAAATGGACAATCTGTTTCTGTACATCTATTGAACTTATTGTGCCAACATAATCTAGTTTTGTAAAGCATACATTCGTACTTCCAATGCCCCTGTTCCGCACACCGAAAACATGTTACACTTTCACGAGATACATTTGGAGTTGAGGAAAACATTTTTATAGAAGACGCCGACACAGTCACATGAACAACTTTACCTACAGGAAAAATCTGTTTCATTACACATTATTGTATATAAAAAAAAATAAATTAAATTTTAAACCGCATTAATACTATTGAGTTTGTAGTTTTCAGAGTTAATGTCTTCTTCGCGCATATGTTGCATATGTGAACAACAACAGCACCATAAAGAAGTACAAAAGTCGTCTAAGTTATTTCCCTTTATATTAGATTTAATTCGAATATTACTTCTGGTTCGGTATACCATAACAACAGTAGTTATTGAAAATACTATACATGAAGATATTCCCCATATAAGACCAAAATAGTTTAAATTGTCTGTTAGATAGATGGGTATTGTTAAAACTAGTGTAAAGCTTGTCCATATTATCAATGTAGAAACTAAACAGTATCCTTTTACAACAGTTTTTTCAAAAAGTTGAGGTATGCTTGTTCCTGCACAAATAACACCGTAGATAAACATACTCCAATCATCATCACAACATTCGCATATTTTAGTTTTCCAACTTTTTTGTAAAATACGCTCATTTTTCTTAGGTACTACTTTCATATTTTTTATTGTAAACATAAAAATAATTATGAATTCAGTTTAAGTTTCAAATTTAAGTATTGTGATTACATTTTTTATGCACGTACAATTATTTTGCGATTAAACTCTTAGAGTGTAAAGCACCAACAAGGATATAACGCTTATGTGAGAAAGCAAACCGTTGGATTACACCACATCGTCCGGTGGTAATCAATTAAAAACAAGCAATTTCCTTGCGTGTTACTTGCCTTTCCTTATGTGTTTTTTCTTAACAAACTAAAAATATTCGTAAAATTAAAACTGTAGTTCTTTTTTTGTTAAAATAATTGGCATGAGTAATGTTATTCCTAGTGGATTGAACAATATGACAAATCATATTTACGCGAACTTGGACTATAATTCACGGACATTCCCAATTAAGAATGAAACAGCTAGGTGGGTGTACGACAATTCTTCCTTTCGTGGACTGAACTGGATCAAAATATTCTCTTCCAATGTTGAAAGATTGCACAATTTAAACGTATACAAACAAGATCCTTATCGATATTTATGCTCCAGTCGTTTCAATGGTATCGACGCAACACGAACAAAACATCTTTCTAATTGGCGCTGGTTTGATGGAAAACGATTGGTTCCAGCTCTTGATTCCGACACTATGGCAAAAATAATACAGAGTACTTCTCTAAGATTTGTTGGAGACTCTCTCATGGGTGAAATGTTTTCGTCATTAGTCGGCTTACTTGCAAATAAAGTGGATTTTGAACGTTCATTATTTACGAAAGATAAAGACGGTATGCTAGTTTTCTTGCACAATGGAGGCAGTCTAAGCTATGATAAAAGAAAAATAAATATTGAAGACAATTTCAAACAGACAACCTTGTCCAATTCGTACGTACTGGTTCTGGATTCTACAATGCCTTTGAAAGTAAATAATTGTAATTCATCAAATCGTGATATAGGAAAAGTTGTATCTCAAAATTATCACGGAAGACATGTTATCTATATCGCGATGGATCCGACGCATCCTTCCTGTGCTAATTACAAGTATAATCGGATGAAAAGTGCCTATTCACAACCAGGTGAACCTCTCAAAATATCGAGTATGAAAACCAATCAACTTTATGATTACAGACGATGGTGTTGGAATAAAATTGTGGATCAGACACATTACGACATTGACAGTCTTCATCAATGGATCGGTCGGGAAAGATTAATTATACTAAATATGTCAGAACTTACGCGTCAACGACGGGATTCGCATTCTATCAGAATTCCCATTGCAAACGGTAAATTCCGGTGTTGTGATTGTATGCATCATTGTATTCCTGGTGGTCCGATCGAGACTTGGAATGATGCTCTGTATCACGCGTTAAATCATGTCTTTATTACATAAAAAAATTAATAAGTTATTCAAATAGTGAAAGTTTTCATACGACTATTATATACGAATTAAAAATTGGTGCAAGAATTCGTTCTAATATGCAATAATTTTATTCAATTTTTGAGAAATAAGGTACATTATACTCCGAGAGTTGTTGACAACCGTACATTCTTAGACTGGCTTACAACGGACTTCTCATACGTCTGGTAATCTCGTCGTAAAGTAGCTTCCGAAAAGGTATACCATTCAGAGTCTATTTTATTGTACTCGGAAGGAAGAGTAGGACTTGATAGTTTACAATCCGAAGGATGAAACTCTCTATTGGTGAGATAAGTCCGTTGGAGCGTATCATCTGAAATTGAAGGTAAGTTGAGATTATGCATTATGTGTTGAAGACTCCTCGTGTATTGCTCAAACACACCAACAATAAGCTTTTTATTTTCCATTAGTTTCATAACAGTATCAAGATCATTTCTTTCCACGTGACGCCGTTTTCCGACAACATAACCAAGTTGATAGTTGTCCCTTGATAATAAAAACGACATCCATGTAAGATTGGAGCAGTTTTGTTTCTTGAATACCTTGTAGTGAAACGTGTGTTCCGAAATTGTGCGTAACAAAGGAGAGCGTATCATTGTGACGACCTTGTAGTTGGATGAGTACATACATCCGAGTGGTAATGGATGTGCAAACTGTGAACAATTTGAGTAATCAGTACGACCCGGAAATTCGTGTAACTCTTTCACGTGCGCTGAAATGAATGTCATTAGAACTCGACTCCCGGTCTTTGGAATTGACAAAAATGTTGGCTTATTTTTAGGTTTACACCAATTGTATTGGTACTCTGCGCGAAGCGGTTCGCACATGAAACTATTTATTAATCGAACGGGAAGTGTGAAAACTGATTTTCGCAAAAAAATACTCGAGTCCGACACTCAGTACATACCATTTTTTTACAGTGGTTGCATGTTACTTGCTTCTCCTTGTGCGTTTTTGCTTAACAAGCGAAAAAGACTCGTAAAAATAAAACTGTCATTATTGTTTTTGTTTCTTACAGTTCGGTAAGTCAGAGTAATCATCTTCATCGTCTGTGCAAATCGAAGGTGGATCCCGCATGAATATGTAATTTCTTTGAAATCTCTTAAATTTATTACACTTGTACTTGCGTAGTATGGTGTGTTTATCTCGTACATCCAATTTGGGTTGATTTTCAAAAATATGACAATTATCCTTAAAATGCCCTACTTGATTACATACAAAGCACTCATTATTCCTCCACCCGAACTTGTTTTCCATATGTAAAGACATACCCCAATCTCCAGAGTTGCAGTCAAACTTCCAGCTTAAATATCCTGACTGAAGATCACATTCATGTCGAAAAAATTCAGCCAATTCACATACGCTCTTTTCATTTGGGCAAAATTGTGTTGGTTTGGTCTTATCATTATATTCTTTTAAATATTGAAAGTCTTCGTCTAGACCAAGACGATTTATATTCATTGACATGCTACTGATACACTTTAAGCACGGCATCGACTGGGCTGGTTCTAGCTTATATTTTGGATATTCGCCAGATAAATAAACAGGACGTTTGTAAAAAACAAAGCATGATGTATCTCTTGACTGCACCATTACTTTGCATGCGTTTATTCCCATATTTAATAGTCTGTCCGAATACTTCCAAATTATTTTACAGACTTTCTCAAATTCATTGTCGTAAATACCATTCAATAACACTTTACCCGACATTAGCGCGCTTATTAGATAAACTGACAGTAAAATCTGATTCGCTTTCAATGAATTAAACGCATTCGTCCCAGTCAATACTATCTACACTTATTTTTCATTCACCAGGGACCTTAAGCAGCAGATATTTGAAATTCTAACAAGCATCACTTCTCATCATTCCTTTCATTACCGTATCTCTCGAAAGATAAACACAATCAACTTTTCATGTAAGTGATAATCTCCATGTGTTTACATGCGGTTACAGCTGTTATTATGAATATAGGTGCCACAATTAGAAATAGGTGGGTGTGTGTAGTTTCCGTTTATATAAACGTCAGAACATTGTGGTATATTGTTTTGATGAAACCTTGGGTCAAACGAATAGTTTTCTGGAAATAATCTTCTTGACATACAATATTCACACCATAAAGAAACATTTCTGTAATTAAAACAGTAATATGGTTCAAATCTACATTTTACACAACTACTTTGTTGAATCGAACATGTAGTTGCCATATTTTGTGGAATTGAACATGTAGTTGCCATATTTTGTGGAATTGAACATGTAGTTGCTATATTTTGTGGAATTGAACATGTAGTTTCCATATTTTGTGGAATTGAACATGTAGTTGCCATATTTTGAGGAATTGTACATGTAGTTGCCATATTTTGAGGAATTGTACATGTAGTTGCTATATTTTGTGGAATTGTACATGTAGTTGCCATATTTTGAGGAATTGTACATGTAGTTGCTATATTTTGTGGAATTGTACATGTAGTTGCCATATTTTGAGGAATTGTACATTGTTGTACATATGTGCCTGGGTAAAATGAAGGTTGTTTACCTCTCATATCTGATCGCGATTTATGATATACTTTTTTTATCATTAAGTTGTTAATATACAAACAAAAAAAAATAATGATCGTAAACCAATATTTACAAATAAATGATTATTGTTCACACAAGATTATGAACGTTTTGTAAACTGAAGCATTCCTAGAGAGTCAACTTTTTTGAGTATTGAAACAATAGATGATGCATACGCGATACCATATATAGAGAAACGTCCACCACTGACTTCCAGACTGCTCACGACGATGACCTCTATGAGTTCCGTTCTAGCGAAATATGATTCTTTAGACGCGTACAAACAAAAAGTAGCATTCTTTGTGAACCTTCTTATAGAACAACAATGCTACGATATATCGAAAACTTATAACAAAGAAACAAATAAAACAGAAATAAAAATACTTTTAGTAGAACCAGATTGGTACAAAGAGTTGGACATCGAAAAGGAAGATGTTTTCTGTAATTTTCAAACGCAACTTTTACAAGTTGTTAAGACTATGAACTTTGAAGAGTTCATGGGAAAACCATAAATAAATTATAGTTTAATGTAAATGAACTGTGTGAGAGATACAAGTTCACTATGTTTCGACATAATTGGTAGTATGTGTGTTTCGCCATGTATAATACTAGGTTCTTTTTGTCAATGTGGTCCGTATAATGGTACATTACCAGTTCCACAAAAAAAAAATGTATCATTTATCACAGATCGTTGGTATAAAGCTAGTATTCATACATTACATGGAGGTTCTTTGTTACAATTGTTAGCAACACATAGTATTTACTGGCGATTTCCATTGATAAAAAAAGAGGGAAACAACTTGACACTTGGGTTTAAAGTAAAAGGTAAAAACAGGTTTGGAAATTTATTTTCAAAACTTATTGAGAGTCAAAACCCTACATTCAGAGTAAGGATAATAAATGAAAATATATGGTCTGTTAGACTAAATATAGGATCTGTAAAGTTAAGTTCTAGTTCACTAAATGATGTTTGGAGAGTAAGTAGAAGTGGAAGTATTATTACGAGTATAAAAACACGCGGAAGGTCAGGTGATTGTACATGTGGAATAGGGACTGGTCCTGCTATGTTTGTAGAAGCATTTGATGAACTGGATGACGAAAATGTAAAAGTGGCACTTATGGAACGTTTTTAAACATCTAGTACATGTAGTCAAGTCTGTGAGTTCTCGAACCCCATAAATTTTCGTTATATGCTTCATTTTCTATTTTTTTGAGTGTGAAATGACTTATATCAATCCATAAATGAAGTTCGGACCTCCATTCTTTTCGTACATTTGTATATAGTGCTAGACTCTGTGACATCTGTAAACCTATCCTTTCTTGTACACGTTTCCATTCTTTTCGTTTAGTGTGTTTTTGAAGGGACCAATTTAAAAAATTTTTTTGAATTATTTGTGCATTCACATGCTTGTAAATGATTCGGATTATTTCGTCGGGAAATTTCTCTGTGAAAATACAAAATAAGTCATTGTATTTGAAATTCATAGGATAATATTTAAATTAAAAAATTAAATAAACATACGAATTTTAACAGACAGTTATAATGAAAAAAATTATTTCCTTATTACTTTTTTTACTTGAAACTACAATTGTAAAAAGTAACATTTTGTGTGATATAGAAATAGTAAATAATGATATAATTTTTATAGAAACTTTTTCAAATCGTAATAGTATTTATTATTTTAAAAACTCTACGTTCGAACACCCGGTTATTTGTTGTAATTTTTATAACTGCCAAATAAATTTTGTTTATACTAATGTAGATAGTTCAAAGTGTGTGATTGGTACTACAAAAAGTAACTCTTATATAAGCTTAATGAATAAAGGTTATAACGAAGATAGTATGTCAGATATATTCTTAAATAATGAAAAGTATTCTAAACTATTTTTGGAACGCTTTACTAATGTTACAAGTAATTCTATATTTAAAACAAGTGAATATATACAAAAGAATGAAAGTGTCTATAAAATATGTGACAACACTAAGCGCAGAATGCATAAACTTTTGAAAAGAGAAGAAAGTATTGAGTTATTAAACGATTATGGACAACAAATTGTTAAAGATTCTAGTCTAATGTTTAATAATGTTGCGGATTCAAACGTTGATGTACGTATTTTAATTGAAGAAAACTTAAATATTACACTTTACAAGAACAAAAAATACTCTTTCAAATCGTTGGAAGAAAAATATGAAGTTGTGATGATTGAGAGTGACAAAGATTGTAGTACATTATAAACTATTTTATAATTTATTATGAAACAAAATACATCTTTTGAATCAGTTAAATGAGATACAATAATAATAAATTTAATGAAAAAAGTGATAGTGAATTCTTTAGTTTACGTTATATTCCCAGTTTCTCTTGTTTTTTGTATGGGTGTATATTTGTTAATATTATATTTGGAGAAAGATTTGGAAAAAATTAAAGTAAAAAATACAGAAGTTTGAAGAGTTTATGGTACAACAGTTCGAGAATTTGTAGATTCACCATTCTCATCTGTAGTTTGTACGACTGTTATTCTCTTTGATGTTTTGTCATTATTATTCATTTGAGCTATATCATCCATGAAATTAGATGAAGAAGTTATCTCTTCTTCACGTCTACACTTTTTATCCAACTTCCAGTAACTTTCTTTACCTAGTTTAAATTCAGGAACATCAATTCGAGCTCTATACCAGTAAACACAATCTTCGATCTCATTACTTTTTGAAGTGTTGTCTAAAACCATAGATCCAAAGTTAGAAGTAGTTGCATCCATTGTTTTGGCAAAATCTTCATATTTTTCAAACATTCCATAAAAAAACTTATGTAGTTTAGCACGATTTGCGATGATATTTTCTCGCATTGCAAAAATGTAATCAACGTTAGTTCTTAAATCTGGAGAAAGGTCCATCACGTATTGTGCACATATAATCATTGCAATATGTAAATGACGTCCGTTTAAAAAAAGCTCTCTCATAGCTGTAGACTTTAAAACAGACTTTTCATAGAGACAATCATCAAGTATTAACAAAAAAGATCTGTTTATTTTTTTCCGAATCATTTCTCGTTGAAGTGCAATCATTTGTTCCACTTTGTTTTGATTAAAACTATGATAAATACAAGTTTCGGGTATAAATTGTCTAAAAGTGTCTATTGTTTCTTCGGTTGGTGCCATTCCTATAACAAAGTCAACTGGTGGTAAATTGTATAGTAAATCAACTAAACATTTAGATTTACCACTTCCGCGTTTTCCAACAATTAGTGTGATCCTGTGTGGTTTTACAATTGTAGGGTCAAATTTTTTTACTTTTAGTTTCATTTTCACAATTTTACTACTGTTATAATTATTTTTAAAAACTTTTAACTCGTTTAATAACAGTTCTAGTATTAACGGTTTATTTATTTTAAAAGTATTTGGTTAAACTTTATTATTTAAAACAAAACTAAAAAACTTTCTCCAGAATTCGAATAGAGTGTCTACTCGAACGTATTAAATGACATAAAGTAGGTTAATCAGTTTAAGAGCTTACAAACTAATGAAAATTATTGAATAGTATTAGTTATAGTAGAGTCACAGAGTTCTAGAGTCTCTTTATACATAATCATAAAAACCCTAACCATTTTGGAAAAAAAAAGTGCAAGTAATAAAAGTAATGAAATTGAAAATTGGACATGTACTGTACGACATTACAGATTTCAAGCACCCTGGCGGTGACGTGATTCGTACGTATGCATGGAATGAAAAAACTCGTATAGATGCGTCAAACGCGTTTCATGCATTCCACGGACGATCAAATAAAGCTCATCAAACATTACAATCTATTTCTTCTATTACATTAGATGTACAAGAAGTTCAGCGCCCAGAAGAGTTGGAATTTAACTTACTCCGTAAGCAACTTATAAAAGATGGATATTTTCGACCAAGTGCAGTTCATGTTGCATACAGGATAGTGTCCAACGGACTTCTTTGGTGGGCGTCATCTTTTTTATTTTCAAATGGATGGTGTGTTTTAGCAATTATTTTAATGTCTGTGAATTATGTTCAGTGTGGATGGATCCAGCATGAATGTGGTCATAAATCTTTTACGGGTAATTCTAAATGGGACAGTATATTACAAACTGTGTATCTTAATATTTTAATGGGAGGAAACAAAAGATTTTGGAACGACCAACATTTTTCACATCATGCCAATACTCAAAACATTAATCACGACAAGGATTTGAAAACACACCCCCTTGTCGCGTTTGATAATAAATTGGTAAGTCGCAAAGGTCATACCTGGTTCACAAAACGACAACATTTTATTTATTGGTGGTTAGTCAACCCACTTGTGTGGATGGCGTGGTCATTTGTATCACACCCCATGTTTGCATATTATAAAAAACACACTTCCGAGTATGTTTTGACAAAAACTACATCTCTGACTCTTTATTGTATGTACTTTACTTATGCATGTGGTGTTAGCACGGTCACAAATTCTTTAATTCTGTTCCATTTGGTATCTTTGTTAGGAACTTGCCTTCTTCTCGCTACATTTACAGTATCTCATACTACGACTGGAGCGTATGAATCACACAGAGGATGGGTAGAACCCGCGTCTCATCATACTGTCAATATTTATGATAATTTACTTACAAATTGGTGGATGGGATATCTGAATTTTCAAATTGAACACCATCTCTTTCCAACTATGCCTCAATTCCGCCAAAATGAAGTCGGTAAAAAGTACGTGAAACCTTTTTTCACAAAACACTCCATCCCCTACAATGAAATGTCATTCTGGAAGGCAAATATAGACGTTTACCATAACTTGAAGATTGTTTCTAACTCGAAAAATGATAAAATTTATTAATTCAATGGTTGGAAGAATGAGTGTATACTTGAAAAATAAATTAGTTCTATTACTGATAAATTATAAATGTTGAATATACAAAAAGTTAATGATACAAACAGCTATTTATGTTTTTTGATATTTGAGACATGTGAACATGACTAGACCATTCGCCATCTAAATCTTCATAACCAATCCATTTTGTACCGTCACTGTGTTCTATAGTAGGATGTAAAAACTGGGGTGGAAATGAGTTTGCATATCCATTTGTGACTGCAAGTTCAAAGTTCCATTCTTTTATATCTCCATATTCTAGTTTTAGTATACAGTAGTCTTTCAATATCAAATTTTTGGTGTTTTCACTTGTGTAGTTGAAATCTTTCAATACATTTAGTACACTGTTTATCCATATATGAGGTATTTCTTTCAAGTATGCAAAGTAACCATTTGTAAACTTACAAATAACATCAACTAACATTCCTTGCATTTGGTACAATCCTGATGATTCTTGAACCCTCAAAATTGTATTTTGTACTATATGATTTATATCATTTGTTACAATCGATGTGTCCCAAATACCGGTTTCTGTAGCGTGTATAAATTTCAATTGTGACTTTATTAAGTATCTAAATCCATGAACAAATCCTCCAGACGATTTTTTATAGTCATGTTCATGCATAAGAACACCTGCATACCAGCCTCTATTATTTGAATTGAGTATAGAGTAAAATTCTCCAGAAGCCGGAAACCTAAAATTACTTTGTGCACTCATGTTCGTTATAATAGAAGGCCTAAATCCGGTAAAACCTCCACAATAAATAACAAAATCAACTTTATTTTTATAACAATCATTGGGATCCGAACAATGTGTGATTTCGTTAAATGTATTTGTAATTTCTACACTGTCCAATGATTTAAGAAAGTAACGATCAAAAAGTTCTCCATGTTGTAGCCGGAGGCCTCCTGGGTAATGTGTCAATGACGCAAAATTGTTTTTTTTTGTAAATACATGTACTGATCTTGCACAAGTTTTAAGCATGTTTGCCGTTTCAAACCCTGCATTTCCACCTCCCAGTATACCTATTTTTTTATTTTTACAGAATGAAGCTTCCATATTTTTATCTAAATTAGGAAAGTTTGAATAATCTAGTGTATACCTTGAGGGTTTTATATTTAAACCTGTTGAGAGTATAACATATTTACTCTGTATACATTTGGAAATCGTAAAAGTGTTTACATGTGTTTTTGTATATTCTATATTAAAGACTTCACTGTAGTATTGTATGTTTAAGTTTTTAGAGATGGCAGAAAGATAATCTACATATTCATCGGCTTGTGGATAAAATCGTGTATACATGTCACAAAATTTAAGCGGAGCTTCCAATAGACTATGCCAGTCATGCCTTAATCTAAATTCGTCTGATACATTTCCCAAATTACATTTGTTATGACTTATCAAAGTTCTCGCTCTTGGGTAATCTTGAAAAAATGAACCAGGTCTGTTATTTTTCTCAAGTATTACATATGTGTATTTTTTCCACTGATGAAGTAGTAAGCCCCACTGAATACCGGCTGGGCCTGCTCCGATAATAGTAAAATCGACAACATTACTAGAACATGACATTTTTAAAAAATATAAAAAAAAAATAATGATAATGAACGTTTTTTTTTAAGTTACTCAGATTTAAATTATCGTCTTCTGGAACAACCAGCCAATTCGCAAGTTTCTGGACACAAGTCTTTGAACTGTTTGTCCTTCCATTCAGGTGCAATATCAATCGCACCACCTGCTTGTTTATCGGTGAGTATTTGTTGGATGGATCTTTCACAAGGTGTTCCCCATCCGAATCCAGCATAGGTTCCTAGATCACTTTCTTTCATCTTCGCACACGTTTTGTCAGGGTAGTAGTCATCAATAGCACTTCCGGTGAAGAATACTGCCGGTGTGCGTTTATCACCATCTAGACAGTCAGCCGCCGAAGGTCCTGCTGGAGATGCTGGAGATGCTGGAGATGCCGGTGATGCTGGAGATGCCGGTGATACCGGTGATGCTGGAGATGCCGGTGTGGAAGTAGAAGAAACTACAAGTTTGACTGCATTATTTGTTTCATCACATTCTTCTTGGTCTCCATTTGGATATTCTGTCCCACCAAATACGTAAGGTGCATCTGCTGTTGCATATACATCTCCTGTTGGTTTCGCG
>Ga0115570_10000976_pt1 | contig 23365 bp, 17 predicted proteins | sample COGITO_mtgs_1205_3_FD_87294 | JGI IMG/M metagenome (GOLD analysis project Ga0115570, IMG submission 87294) | Pelagic marine microbial communities from North Sea - COGITO_mtgs_120524 | ecosystem: Environmental > Aquatic > Marine > Epipelagic | place: Germany:Helgoland, sampling site Kabeltonne... | reverse complement strand
CGTAAGCAATCAAGCGCCATCGGGGGTTGATGATGCCGGTTCTGTCAGCGAAGACGGTACCTTGGTAAGAGATATTAACCTTCTGGCTAATGATACGGATCCAGAATCGAACTCTTTGTCGGTTTCAGCTATTTCGGGTGGCAATAGCTATGGAACACTGACGTCACAAGGTAATGGTATTTACCGTTACACGTTGGATAATACTAACTCGACTGTTCAGGCGTTGAGTTCTTCCCAGACACTGTCCGAGGTGTACACCTATACTGTCAGTGATGGCTCGTTGACTGATACAGCACAGCTAACAGTGACGATTAATGGTGCCGATGAGTCAACATGGAGTGGTCAATTTTCGCTGACCGCAGTATGCGAGGAAAGCAATCAATGTGATTACTCGGTTTCAGTCTCTACCGCACCCGCCGGCCTCTGCACTCTTAGCCCTGCTAGTAGTAATTCTAACCGATTGACTGCGCCTCAAGGCACTACATGCAGCATCGATGGCGGAAGCAACGCACAGGTTGTGATCAATGTGACTGTTGACCCCGGCAATAAGTACTGTACCGGCAACAGAAGCAACTCAAATAACAATTACTCCACACCAGCGCTCACGATCAACAGCGCTACACCGAATGCCACTCTCGTTATTAGTTTCTCGTCAAATAAAAACAACTGCAGTAGTGCTCCTACAACAAGTCCTTAAAAGAGCCAATACTGGAAGGAGACGGTCGTCCGTTTTTGTCTGTGATTCGCGTATTTTTTATATGCTACGGTGAAATTACCAGCAGCTTAGCGCGGCGTAGCCGCTATGCTCAGGTCCCGTCTGTCGAACTGCAAAAATGTTACATGTCGAGTCATTGGCCTGATTACCATTGGGCGTTGCGGTAATGAGAAAACTGGTCGCGTCCGCGGAGACAACTTCTACGCGGTAATAGTCTCGCGAAGTTGAATCAAAACTCCCCATGCCCATAGCGCTCATGCTTGTAGCGTAGGTCAGGTTGTTGGCCCGATACTGTTCCTGCTCGATTTGAGCTGCCAGCAGCGTGTTTCGTGCATCAGCGCGGCGGCTCTTGATAACTTGATCGTTCCACGCAGGTCCCGCAATTGCGGCTAGAATACCAACGATTGCAACCACGATCAGAAGCTCAATAAGCGTCATACCACTCACATTGTCACTTCTTTTGCGCATGACACGGTCCATAGAAAAGGCTCAGAGTGAATATAATCACATCAGAGCCTTATTTGGGCTAACTAATGACCGTAGCCTTATCGATTTCTTCCCAGTCGCTCGTGCGCGTCTACCCACTCGTTGGTGCGGGTCACCTTGTCGACTCGAGTCGCTGCCGCGAGCGATAATTCGCCAGCAACCACTAATCCTGCCGCTATTTCACAAAGTTTGAGCGCGCGATCTTGACCAAAGCAGTCCATCATTTCTAAGCACTCGCGCTGCGTCGGCAGGTTTGTGCCGCCACCGTAGCTCGCCATGATGATGGACGGCAGGGTGATCGAGAAGTAGTGATCGCCGTCACGCGTCATTCGCTGATAAACCGTGCACTGGTTGGACTCTCCGATGTTAGCGAGGTCCTGTCCGGTGGCGGCGTACAAGGCGGCCAAACCATTGGCAGGGTGGCTTGCATTGTTAGAACTTGACGTCGTTAAAGCCGACAACGTTGTGATTTGATAGCCGTACTGCATTTGTTCCGGGGTAATGCGCAGGTTGTCCATCAGTACTTTTCGAGGAATCGTCACTTCTGCCGTTACGCGACGGCCACGGCCTTTGAGCATATTGACGGCAGACGTTTTTTTCTCGGTATCCCAACTGCCTGACAGCATGTAGTTCTTTAGGGGGCCAGGGTAGTTCTTACGGATCCATTCGCAGGCAAAAAAGGTCGCACGGCTCGTCATATTCTGACCCGCCGCGTCGCCCGTTGAGTAGTCAAATCGACACGCGATGAAGTTGTGCGTGTGATAGTTCTCAATTTCGAGCAGCTTACCCACCGAGGTTGTGCTCTCGGCTTGCTCTCGAATCGTCTCAACATTAGCGCGAAGCCACAACTGGAAGTCACGTGCCTCTCGCGCATCGTTAAAAATGAAGAGCGGCGCGCGCTGCATCGACTCCGCCGATACCGTGGTTTTCACGCCGCCTGACTCGCGAATGACCTTCATGCCGCGGTTGTAGCTGGCCAGCATGGTGCCTTCAACGGTTGCCATAGGGACGAAGAACTCACCCTTTGCGTATTCACCGTCCACCAACAGTGGACCCGCGACACCAATGGGGATTTGAGCCACGCCCCAGATGTTCTCGATGTTGCCCGACATAACATGCGGGTCGTACGAGAACTGCTTGGTGTGATCAAGTTTTACACCGGTCTGCGCCTCGATGAAGGCCTGACGATCTGCAATAATCTCTGCACTGTAGTCATCCTCGCCCGAGCGTGGGATCTTGGCTCTGCCCTGCGTCATCGTCAGAGAATCCTCGCCTTGGCCGCGTTGTACTCGCCAACCAGTTTGGCAATGTACTCGCCCGCTGTTTCTCGTGCTTTGACGGCACCAATACCTTGGCCGGAGCCCCAAATGTCTTTCCACGCCTTCGCGTCAGTGTTACCGCCCGAGCCAAAATCCATTTTTGTTGGATCGCTCTCTGGCAGGTTGTTGGGGTCCAGACCGGCATTTTCGATAGAAGGCTTTAGATAGTTGCCGTGTACACCCGTGAACAGACTGCTGTAAACGATGTCATCAGCGCCGCAGTCAACGATCGCTTGCTTGTAACCGTCATCCGCGTTGGCTTCCTCGGTGGCAATGAACGCTGAGCCAATGTAGCCCATGTCCGCGCCCATCGCTTGTGCTGCGAGGACCGAATCGCCGGTTGCCATCGAGCCCGACAGCAACAGTGGGCCGTCGAACCACTCACGAATTTCCTGGATCAGGGCAAAGGGCGAGAGCTGTCCTGCGTGACCGCCAGCACCCGCGGCAACGGCGATTAGACCGTCTGCGCCTTTGTTGATTGCGCTTTTTGCGTAACGATTGTTAATGATGTCATGCAATACAATGCCGCCCCAACCGTGGACCTGATCGTTCACCCACTGCTTGGCGCCGAGCGACGTAATGATAATTGGCACCTCGTACTTTTCGCACATGTCCATATCGAACTTGAGGCGGCCGTTGGAGCCGTGCACGATTTGATTAACCGCGAACGGTGCGGCTTTGTTGTCGGGGTTGTTTTTGTTGTGGTCTTTAAGCTCGGAAGTAATGCGGTCTAGCCACTCTTCAAGCACCGGCTCGGGTCGTGCATTGAGCGACGGAAAAGATCCGATAACACCTGCTTTGCATTGAGCGATCACTAAATCTGGATTCGAGATGATGAAAAGGGGTGAACCGATCACGGGAATCGACAGGTTGTCTTTAAGTATCGATGGCACGGCCATTTGAGTCTCCTATAACGCAGGGCTGATGGGGCATTAGAATTTCGCGTTTGAACTTACAGTATGTTTTTTTACCCGGCAAGCAAGTCGCGTGATTATCTCTATTAGGGAATGGTATTTACGCGGTGCATAATAGTCGGACCAACTTGAGTAAGAATTTGCATGTATCACCAACACTTTGGCCTGAATGAAGCCCCATTTTCGATTGCAGTGAATCCGCGCTATCTGTTTATGAGCCAGCGGCACCGTGATGCGTTGGCCCATTTACTCTACGGCGTCAGTGGCGGCGGGGGCTTTATTTTACTGACCGGTGAGGTGGGAACGGGCAAAACCACAATCAACCGTTGCCTACTTGAGCAATTGCCCGACACAACAGACCTGGCGATTATTTTAAATCCCGCATTGAGCGCCGTTGAACTGTTGGCGAGTGCGTGTGATGAGTTGTCCATTGATTACCCTGTAGGTACGCAGAGCCTTAAAGCATTGACCGATGCATTGCACCGCTATTTGCTGGAAAATTATGAGCGTGGTCGCCGAACCGTGTTGATGATCGACGAGGCGCAGCACCTGGATTTCAATGTCCTCGAACAGATTCGGTTATTGACAAATCTTGAGACTAACGACGAGAAACTACTGCAGATTATCTTGATCGGTCAGCCCGAGTTGACTGAAAAACTATCGCGACCCGAACTGAGACAACTCAATCAGCGCATTACCGCGCGCTACAATCTTCAGCCGCTCAATTTCGATGAAACGGCTGCTTACATAAAACATCGATTAGAGGTCGCGGGCCTCAAAGGTGGCGTGAGCTTATTTGAAACGTCCGCAGTGCGCCGCATACACAGTCTGACTCGCGGCATCCCGCGACTGATCAACGTCCTGTGTGACCGCTCGCTCCTTGGGGCTTACGGGCAGAAAAAGAGCCGCGTGACGCGGCTGTTGGTTCGTGACGCTGCGACCGAAGTCTTCGGAGAAATGACAGATAAGGCGTCCTGGCAGCGGGCCCTTGTGCCGGTTGTGTTAGGTGCTGTGCTGGTCCTCGGTCTGGCCGTTGCCTGGCTGCTCTGGGCGAGCGGTCCATCAGGGCTAGTGGATAAGACGTCGTCCAATAAGCCTGTTTCTGCAACAACCGCAACAGATACCGGGGAAGTTAATACTTCTGAACCGATCATCGATCAGTCTCCGGTCACCTGGACCTTTTCGCCTGATGCCGGGCGTGAACGACTGTGGCTCCTTGCTAGCGACGTACCGTCGCCCGGCTCGGTCTGTCCGCCGCCACCAATGACCGGCATTCGTTGCAGTGAGGGTGTTGCTGCCGTGTGGAATGACATTGCGTCCTTAAATCGACCTGTGCTGTTGGAAATGGTGACGCCACAACGATTTGCTGAAAGTGTGCTCGTACTTCGTTTTGAGGGGGTGGAGGCTATTTTGTGGAGCGATCAAGGGCTGGTGTCGGCGCCTTTGTCTGATCTTGCTCCGACCTGGACAGGTCGATACCAGTATCTGTGGCAGCCACCCCGTGGTTGGGTGGGTCCTATCGGTTTGGGAGAGTCAGGGCCTGTGGTCGCTGAAGTGGCGCAAATGTTTGCAACACTTGACGGTGTGTCACTGACGACCATTTCTCAGTTTGGTGACGCCTTAGCAACGCGAGTGCGGTTGTTTCAAGCCGCTGAGGGCTTAGTGGCCGATGGGGTGGTGGGAGAGCAAACGCTGTTGCGGCTCAACGACCGGTTAAACGTGGGCCTGACAACAACCCGAGCATTACAACGTGCTCAACGTTGGCAGGAGTCGCCCTGATGTCGATGATTCTTGACGCCATAAAACGCTCAAAGGAGGTGGATACTCGGGGCGACGTGCCCTCGGTGGACACCGAGCATTTTGTGGCTTCGCATCAAACCAGAAGCTGGACGACATCGCTTACCGGCATCACCCTCGGGTGTCTGGCGCTGTTGTTGATCGGAGGGGTCTTTTACGCAACGTCGTTATTTAAGAGTCCCAATGGCCCTGCGAGTGCGCCTCTTGATGTCCCGGGGTCTGTGTCTGCTGCAAATTTGTTGCCGCAAGGTAGTGATACTAAGCCACTCGAGACCGTATCCCGTGAGGGGGCTCAGCAGCCTCCTAAGGCCAAAAGGGAGGTCGCATTGCGACCGGTAGTCATTAATATTCCAGAGCAGCCAGCGGCTGCACCGAAGCAGGACGAGGCGCAGCTGGCCAAGTTGTATGCGGCGATGAATGAGGCGTCGGATGCTGCCACCCAGGGGCGTTCGATGACTGACGATGCTATTGGCGACAACTTAGACGAGGATGTCGCGGCGAGTTCAGTATTGATACCGGCCATTGAGGCGAAGCAGTCGAGCACAGTCGAGGAACCCTCTGTGGATTTTGCTGAGATTTTGGCAAAGGCGCAAAGTGAGTTGGGCGTTAGCCCGCTGGTAGCAAGCACCGAACCGCTGTTGGAAACTCTGTCGCAACAAATCAAAGATGACATTCCATCGCTCATCTACAGCGCTCACGACTTTCGGCCGTCAGGGCGTTCAAGCGTCGTACTCAACGGAGAATCAGCCGGCGAGCGTCAGAAAGTCGGTGCGTTCACCGTGGTCGAGATTCTCCCTGACAGCGTTATTTTACGCTGGCGCCAGACCCAGTTTAGAGTCCGCGCCCGCAACAGCTGGATTAATATGTAATTTACGGTGACGGGTTTGGCAGCGCCTGCTGAATGGCTGCGATACCCTTAAGGACCTCTTTCTCGAGCACCACATCTAAACTGTCTAGGTTCATCTTGAGTTGCTCCATCGACGTGGCACCAATGATATTTGAAAGAACAAACGGTCGAGTATTCACAAAGGCGAGCGCCATGTGCGTCGGGTTAAGACCGTGTTGGTCTGCGAGCTGAAGGTACCGCTCCGCCGCATCCCATGTCTCGACACTCTCGTAGCGAGTGAATCGCTCAAAAACGACAAGACGAGAACCGTCGGGTCGTGCCCCGTCTCGGTATTTTCCGGTCAATAGGCCCATTGCCAGTGGTGAATACGCGAGCAGTCCCACGTCTTCGCGCTGGGAGACTTCAGCCATCGCTATTTCGTAGGTCCGGTTGAGCAGGCTGTAGGGGTTTTGAATGCTCTCAATACGCGGTAAGCCCTCGCGCTCCGCCAACTCCAGAAATTTCATTGTGCCCCACGGAGTCTCATTGGAGAGTCCTATTGTGCGGACTTTCCCTGACTTCACGATCTCTTCTAAGGCCCGTAATGTTTCGTCGATAGGCGTCTCGGGCTGCTCACGGTGATGGTAGCCGCGCTGACCAAAAAAATTAGTGTATCGATCTGGCCAATGCAGTTGATACAGGTCGATGTAGTCCGTTTGCAGTCGCTTCAAAGATCCATTGACCGCCTCAATTAATTGATCCTTCGTGAAACGTGGGCCGCCCCGTAAATAGTGGAACTCCGGGTTGGGCCCGGCGGCTTTTGTGGCCAGGACATATTGGTCGCGAAGGCCTGTTTTTTTAAACCAACTGCCAATGTATTCCTCCGTCCTACCTTGCGTTTCAGCACGCGGTGGAACAGGGTACATTTCAGCGGCATCGAGCATATTGATCCCGCGTTCAAGCGCATAAGACATTTGCTCGTGTGCTTGGGCCTCTGTGTTTTGTTGCCCCCACGTCATTGTGCCCAGGCAGATTTTAGTGACGTCGCGTCCGTCGATCGTTTTCAATGTCATTGTTACAGCTCCAAATAGCGCATCATCGCGTGATAAATTTCACGCTGGCGCATGAAAGGTTCGAGTGCCTCGGCTCCTTCAGAGTTTGCGAATAAAGGCACATTCGCACCCGTATGCTCCTCTGAAGCAATATTATTGGTGGCGTAATTGATGCGCATGACACCCCCCTCTGGGGTCACCACCCGTGCCACTTTACCCGGACTAAAAACGGGTATGGGCAACGACTTATACAGGGTGGGGTCAGGGACAATCTGTGCGGCCTGAGCGTGATCTGCCGTCACAATAATCAGTGTTTCAGGGTGATCCTCGGCATATTCCATGACAACGCCGAGCGCGGACTCGAGCTGCGCGATTTCACCGATTGAGCCACAAGGGTCGCGCTCATGCGCTCTCTTATCGATGGATGCGGACTCGATGGTCAAGAAAAACCCCTTGTCGTTGTCGCGACTCAGATGATCGACCGCATAGCGGGTCATCGCTTCGAGCGAGGGCATGGCGGCAAAGTCAGGATTCGCCCCGCATTTCACCACCTCAGGTTGTGTGACCGAGCCGATCATTTGGTGTACCCGATTCAACCAGCTGCGTTCCATGGTTTCGGCGGTTCGACCGTCGGTACCCTGCCATTTGACGGGCATGGTGTCCTCGGAGAATAACCCGATCACTCGTCCAGAATGCCGCTCAGCGAGTTGCTCTCTTTGGCTCAGCAAGGTGACTCCGACGCGTTCAGCCAGTGTTTGAGCCGTCGGTTGGGTTTCGTGCTGTGCGACAAAGTGTTCCATACCACCGCCGAGAATGACGTCGACAGGGCTGACCGCCAGTTGTTCAGCGATAGAGCCTGCACCGCCGTTCTCAACTAAATCCTCGGGACAACCTGCGAAGGTGACACCGTATTTAACACCTCCGCGAATGGTCACGGGGTTTTCGCACGCCCTGATGGTCACGTGCGCCGCAAATGCGGCAGGTGATGCGTCTGTTACTGACGCCGTACTGACGATGCCGGTTTTGTAACCCGCGTCCGCCGCAGCTTCGAGAACTGTAGGGACCGATTCATCGTTCCCATTTTTGCCGATCCTGCTGATCTGCGTGATCGCACCGGTGGCAAGTGAGGTCGCTGTGTTAGCAGAGTCCGCGACGTAAATAGGTCGACCGTCCGCATCGACGGTTTCAACCTGCACGGCACCCCGAACGGGCAGTTGATCCAGCAGCAACGCGCCCGACTGGCCAGCCAAGTAATTCCGCCCCATGGTCACGTGTTGATCATCGAAACCATCGCCAATAATGAGGACGACCGAGCGGGGCTGGGCCTGCGCTCCTGCATGGGTAAGTAGTGCGAGCACGAGTGCGGCAAACGTGGCGTGTCTCATCAAAGGTCCTTTTGGTGTTAGGAAGTACAGTGTTCTGACAGGCCTGAGAATAAACCTTAAGACTCCGGATAAAAACCCTGACAATGAGGGCGCTTTTTGAGACGAGCGGGTCGCGAGGCTTAAGACATTGTGACAAACTCCGCAACTTGGTTTTCGTCAGAGGTTTTACTTGTGTTGAATTATATGACAAGCGCACGCGGTCTTCTGTTGGTCGCACTCGCCAGCTTTAGCGCACCCAGCTTCGCGGCTGACACCGGTCATACGGCGTGGATGTTAACAGCCACTGCTCTGGTGCTATTCATGACAATCCCTGGTTTGTCGCTTTTTTACGCCGGGCTTGTAAGAGCTAAAAACGTATTGTCTGTGCTGATGCAGTGCTTTGCGATTACCGGTCTTATGTCGGTGCTCTGGTTTGTTGCCGGCTACACCATTGCGTTTGGCACTGATGGCGTGGCGGCGGGACCTTATCTGGGGGACATGGGCAATATGTTCTTGGCGAATGTGTCAATGGACAGTATGCGTAATGGTATACCCGAGACCTTGTTTGTGATGTTCCAGATGACGTTTGCAGTGATCACGCCGGCACTCATTGTCGGTGGGTTCGCCGAGCGGATGAAGTTTTCTGCGATGCTTTTGTTTAGCTCTGCGTGGATGCTCTTGGTTTACGCACCGGTCTGTCACTGGGTCTGGGGCGGTGGATGGCTGGGCAATATGGGCCTGCAAGATTTTGCAGGTGGTACCGTCGTGCACATTACCGCCGGTGTGGCGGCGCTCGTTGCGGCGATGATGATGGGCCCGCGCAGGGGCTTTGGTTCAACCGCAATGCCACCCCATAACCTGACAATGACCGTGACCGGAGCCGGCATGCTTTGGGTGGGTTGGTTTGGCTTTAACGCTGGGTCTGCGCTAGCCGCCGATAACAGCGCTGCGATGGCGATGTTGGTGACCCACTTGAGTGCCGCCTGCGGATCGCTGGCGTGGATGACGATGGAGTGGATTCGCCACGGGAAACCGTCTGTGTTGGGTATTGTGACGGGTATGGTCGCAGGCTTAGGCACCATTACGCCTGCGTCCGGCTCGGTGGGACCTGCTGCGGCCGTTGTCATTGGCCTCTCAGCCGGCGTCGTCTGTTACTTTGCGACGATCACACTGAAAAACACCCTTAAAATCGATGACAGCCTCGATGTGTTCCCTGTTCACGGCGTGGGCGGAATACTAGGAACTGTACTGGCGGGCGTTTTCTGCGCCCCCGGTATCGGTATCTTAAGTGGCAATGGGTTTTCAGACGGTATTAACAGTATAGGCGGGCAGCTCTACGTCCAAATCTTTGGCGTCGTGGTGACGTTTACTTTCGCACTGATTGGCAGCTGGGTTTTGCTCAAGGTCGTCGACAGCCTAATGGGTCTTCGTGTCGATGAAGAGCAGGAAACCGAAGGTCTCGACTTGGTCTTGCATGACGAGCGCGGCTACGATCTGTAACAGCGGCAATGACCTCAAGCGAGTGACTACTCGGTGTGTTCGTTCGTTATTCGGACTTTCACACCGAGCTTCTCAAATGCGGTTTTTGACTCTGAGACCTCCCATAGGGTGAGCGGGTGGGTGCGTCGCCAGGCATCAGGGAAGCGGACCTTTAGCTTTTCACCCTTGGCCCTTGCGGTAAAGTCTGGCTCAATCGAGGTTGGGCCAGCATGCTTGAGGATTACGGCCAATCGCAGTAAGACCAACATGCGCGCAAACTTCTCGCGTTTCTTGCTGGGAATATCGTCAAATAGGTAAGGCGGCAGCTTACCTCTGTGCCCTCTGAGCAGCCGGCTCATTACGATCTGATCGCCCTGCGAGAACCCAGGCATGTCAGAATTTTCAATCACGTAAGCAGAGTGCCGGTTGTAGTGCTTTTGTGATATCCCAATGCCGATTTCATGCAACCTTGCTGCCCACGTCAAAAGCGCTATGTCCTCGTCCGCGAGTCGCCAGGAACTGGCAGTCAGCGAGGCGAGGTGTCGCGCGTAATTACCCACGGTCTCCGATGTTGGAATGTCGACCGAATAACGCTGAAGCATGGCCTGAATGCTTCGCTCCCTGACGTCCTCGTGCCCGAGGCGCCCCATGAGATCATAAATAACACCTTCACGAAGTGCTCCGGATGAGGTGCGCATCACCTCGATACCTAACACGTCAAAAATTGCAGTTGTGATTGCAACGCCAGCGGTAATGACCCCACGTCGTCGCTCGCTGAGTCCTTCGAGATCAATCTCATCCACAACGTCAAACGTGAGAAGCGCTTTGCGCAGTTTATTCAGTGATTTCCCGTCGATGCCTTCGGACCGCCAGCCTGCGGACGTAATTATGAGCTCAATCGCTTGAAGCGTTCCGGAAGAGCCTACGGCTTCGGCCCACTGACTGTGCTTAAAATTTCGGCGAATATGCGAGACTTCCAAACTTGCTCGTTCGTAGGCTCGATTGAAGTTGTGTTTTGTAATGGCCCCGTCGACGAAAAAGGCATCAGAATAGCTCACGCATCCAAGTTGCAAACTTTCGAGCTTTTTGGGTTCGAAGCGTTGCCCAAGGATAAATTCGGTACTCCCACCGCCAATATCCACAACGAGTCGACTCTTCTCGTCATCAGCGAGCGTGTGTGCCACGCCCAGGTAGACCAGGCGCGCCTCTTCTCGCCCGTAAATGACGTCAACAGGAGCGCCAAGGAGCGCCTCGGCGGGCTCGGTAAACGCGTTACGATTTCTTGCTTGGCGCAAAGCATTCGTGCCTACGATTTTGATTTTTCGAGGTTTTACTGAGCTTAGAAGCTGCTGGAATCGTTCAAGGCACGCCAAGCCCCGTTGAATGGCTTCGTCAGTGAGCAAGTGGTTATCAAGGTTCTTTCCAAGCTGTACTTTTTCTGCAAGGACGTGCAGAGGTCTTATTTCGCCATGTTCAAGACGGGCCACAATGAGGTGGAAGGAATTACTTCCAATATCGACCGCGGCGTAAATGGGTTCCACGCTGTTGTCGGAGGGCAGCGGCATTACTGAAAGGTCTAAGTTCACGTTAAATTCCAACCACAGCGATGGAGTAAAGCATAACTAATCAGTCACGCAAGGGTAAGCGCGACAGCGCTCATGTGCGATAAAACAGCTTGGGAACACGTTGTGTGATGCGTGTCAGTAGCTCATAACCAATGGTGTCACAGTGACGGGCAACTTGGTCGATACACGGCGTTGCACCCCACAACGTGACAGGACTACCCACGTTGAGTTGAGGCTGGTCGGTAATGTCCGCAGTGATCATGTCCATGGATACTTTACCTGCCAATGGCACGAGACCAAACGATGAGCCAATAGGCGTCCCGTCTCTGGCAGAACGCGGGTATCCATCGGCATAGCCGACAGGAATGGTGGCGATTCGGGATGCGCGTTTTGCAACCCAGCGGCCTGAGTAACCGACCGTCTCCCCTGGTTCGATGCAACGGATACTGGCTATTTGCGAGCCGAAGGTCATGACTGGCTTGAGTGTTTTCTCACTCACTGAGCCGCCATAAAGCGCGTATCCGAGCCTGCCCCAAGTCTCGTTATCGGCGGCCCGGCCCAGCAGGCCGGCGGAGTTAGAGAGACTCGTTTCCTTCGTGTCCTGTGTGACCGTTGCCCAGGCTCTTTTTTGCCGCTGGGTGACGGTCGACTCTAAGTGCTCCGCGTCGGCGAGGTGACTCATTAAGACCGTTTTACGTATTCCTATGGACGCCAGCGTCTGACGCACTGTGGCCACCGAGTCGGGTGAAAACCCGAGCCGATGCATCCCCGTATCGCATTTGATCCAGACCGCTTCAAAACGCGCGTTGCTCTGCTTCAGCCAGTCGAGTTGATCGTGATTTGAAATGGCGGGCCAAAGCGACGCGTGCACCGCGGCCTCGAGGTCATCGGCCGAGTGTGGACCCTGTAATACAAGGATGGGTTGTGCAATTCCCGCCGACCGAAGCGCGAGCGCCTCTTCAGTGATGGCAACTGCAAAAGCATCAACGTGCTCAGACAATGCATCCGCACATTCAGTTGCGCCGTGGCCGTACGCGTCTGCTTTCACAACGGCCATGAACTTACGATTACCCGCCTGTTTGCGGAGCGCTTGCGCGTTATCAGTCAGCGCCTTTAAGTCGATGGTGACCCGAGTTGGACGACTCATTCGAAGGTATCAAACCGGTGTTGTGCAAGGAGCGTCTGGGCGGCAGCCCACACAGGGCCAGCCACACCGCCACCGACGACACGGCCGTCAATCGCAATAACGGGTGCGATCTCTTTCGTTGAGCTGCTCAGCCAGACCTCGTCGGCCTTTAACACATCGGCACGTGACACCGGCTCGACTCGAACCTTAAAATCGCTGTACTGGCGCAGTGTGGTGATCGTCATATCACGGGTTACCCCGGCGAGTTTTTGATGATCCAGTGCGGGGGTTCGGATCACAGATCCTTCGACGATAAAGACATTGCAGGCGGCGGCCTCGGTTAAGAAGTCGTCTTCATCAAACAGCAGAATTTCGCTCGCCCCGGCGTTTACCCCTTCCATCATGTGAAGCACATTTCCCAGCAGTGACGTGCTTTTAATATGGCATCGTTGCCAACGCAAATCTTCGCCTGTACTCACCGTCCACAGCGTTGCGGAATCAATATTACCGTCCGGCGGTGCAGGAATATCGAAGGCGTAAGCAAAAAACGTCGGTCGCACTACCTCGGGAAACGCATGACCGCGCTTTGGTGTGACGCCGCGGGTAATTTGCAAGTAAATGCCCAGATTGCCGTTGCCATTTCGGGTCAGCAGTTCTTTAAAAATGTCGAGTAAGTCGTCTCGAGTCCAAGGGATGTCCATCTGGACCTCGCGTAAACCTCGTTCAAGTCGATTCAAGTGCAGATGTGCGCCCACTAGGCGGCCTCCGTACGAAGGAATAACCTCGTAGATGCCGTCGCCGAACAAAAATCCACGGTCCATTGGCGAGACACGTGCGTCCTCGAGCGGTAAAAACTCATTATTGAGATAAGCAATTGTCATAGAGCGGCTCACATTACCCAAAATTACGCGCTTGCTAGATTAATCCAGCGCTCTATAGTACGTGAGCATTGGACTGTATAAAAAGGATAAAGAAGCATGCCGACTATTACTGATCATGCAATTGCTACCCCCAATAAACCTGCCTTCATTATGGGGGCAACCGGAGAATGTGTGACCTTCGGTGAGCTCGATGCCAGGGCAAACCAGGTCGCCCAGTTGCTTCGTGCCGAGGGTGTTCAGCAGGGGCAACACATTGCGATGATGATGAAAAATTGTCGAGAATTCATGGAAGTGATGTTTGGGTGTATGCGTGCAGGTGTTGTCTTTACGCCGATTAGTACGCACCTCAAAAAAGATGAAACGGCCTACATTCTGAACAATTGTCGTGCCCAGCTGTTTATCGCATCAGGGTCGTTAGTGGAGGTTGCCGCTGAAGCCGCTGAGCAGGCACCGCAATTACAGCGCAGTTTCGTGATCAAGGGTGAGAAAGCAGGTTTTTCAGACTGGCATGCTGCACTGGTTGAACAATCCGCCGACCCGATCCCAGATCAAAGCCTTGGGGTGCCGATGTTGTACTCATCAGGGACAACTGGAAAGCCCAAAGGGGTATTTAGAGCACCTGAGAATATCGATCTCGATGCGCCACACCCCTTAAAATTAGCCGGCGCCTATTACGGCTTCAATGCCGATACCGTCTATCTCTCGCCGGCGCCGCTCTATCATGCAGCGCCGCTTCACTACAACACATTGAACCTCATACAAGGCGGCACATCGATCATTATGGAGCGCTTTGATCCACAAGAGGCTTTAGCATTGATCGAGAAGTATAAGACCACGCACAGTCAGTGGGTGCCGGTCATGTTCGTCCGCATGCTTAAACTCCCCGAGTCCATTCGCGCCCAATATGACGTCTCCAGTATGCAACGGGCGATTCATGCCGCGGCACCTTGTCCCATTGATATCAAACGACAAATGATCGACTGGTGGGGGCCTGTTATTTGCGAATATTACTCTTCGAGTGAAGGCGTTGGGTTTACCATCATCGATGCTGAGGATTGGCTGGCCCATCCCGGGTCGGTTGGCAGACCGTTAACGGGGATCCCTAAAATTCTTGATGAACAACTGCAGGAGTTACCGGTTGGCGAAGTGGGGCAGATCTACTTTGCAGAGGTGGCACGCTTTGAATACTTTGATGAGCCTGGCAAGACCGAAGAGGCTTTTGATACTCGGGGCTGGGGCACAGTGGGGGACATGGGATACCTCGACGGGGAGGGGTATCTCTACCTCACGGACCGCAAGAACTTTATGATTATTACCGGGGGCGTCAACGTGTATCCGGCGGAGATCGAAGGATTGCTGGTGACACATCCCCAGGTCGCGGATGTCGCTGTGTTTGGTATACCCAACGAAGAATTTGGCGAGGAAGTAAAAGCAGTGGTTCAGCTTATGAATCACGCGGAGGCTAGCCAAGAGACCGCTGAGGCGTTGATGCACTGGATGAAGGAGCGACTCTCCTCAGTGAAAGTGCCCAAGAGCGTTGACTTCATGGAGCAGTTGCCGCGAATGGACAACGGCAAGCTCTACAAACGGCACCTGATGGACGCCTACCACTGAGTCCCTGACGACGCATTAAAGGCGCGCATCGCTTTGAACGTCATCGAATACCGACGCTTGCGGCGGCCATAATGGTGAGCGCAGCAATCACCGGAATGACCACTGTAATAACGCCTGTGTCACGATAGGCCTCTTTGTGCGTCAGTTGAGTAATGGTGAGCATGGTAATGACTGCGCCGCAGTGTGGCAGTGAGTCGAAACCGCCCGCCGCAACAGTTGCCACGCGGTGAACCACCTCTGGGTCAAGACCCATTGCGATGTAGTCCTGCGCCATCGTCTGCATAAAGATTTGTAATCCGCCGGACGCGGACCCTGTCACGGCAGAAATAACACTGATTGAGCCAAACAAGGACAGCAGTGGAGGCAGGCTAGAGTTTAGTACGACATCCCCTAACTGTTGGAACCCCGGTGTTTGTACCACAACGCCGCCGTACCCAATGATGGCGGCGCTGTTGAGCATCGGCATCAATGAGTCATTGGTGCCATTGCCTAGCGTAGTAAAGGCGGTCTGTCGAATACTGCGAAATAGCGCCAAGCAGAGGATGGTGCCAATGCCCAATGAAATGCTGGGCCACATAATGGGCTCGGAACCGGCAAACCGCATGAGTTCGCCAAGCGTCCCCGACGCAGTGCTGATGAGTCGGGGTGACACGATAAGCCCGATCACGATCACCAAGGGGAATACGGCCCAGTACCAGGGTGGAAGGTTTGCGCTGTTATTCTCTTGAATGACATCTCGTGGGCCAGGGACGAAGCCTTCGCCTGCCGCTTTTGCACGCACCCGCTGATGCTCCAAATACCAAATGCCCAGAACGACCATGACTGCCGCCGCGATCATGCCCAGCATCGGCGCCGCAGTGAGACTTGTATTTAACGCGGACGCTGAAATGGCATTTTGAATCGAGGGGGTGCCCGGTAATGCAGTGAGCGTAAACGTGCCCGCCCCCAAAGCAAGCGCGGCGCAAAAAAGGCGCTTTGGGATATTGGCTTCTTTGAGTAATTGCAGGCCCAGTGGGTAGACCGCAAAAATAACCACAAAGACCACCACGCCCCCGTAAGTGAGGGCGGCACAGGCAATGGTGGTAATAATAAGCGCTCGGTCCGCCCCCAGCTTCCTCACTAAAGCCAGGGCGATACTCGCCGCGGCCCCGCTGTCGCCCATGGCACGACCAAAAATAGCGCCTGCAGCGAACAGGAAGAAAAATTTGCCGGCAAATGTAAACGCGCCCAGTGGGCCTGTAGCAAAGCCATTCATCAGTGAATCGGCTAACGGCAGAGCGTTTGTAATAATGACAAAGAGCGAGCTTAGAATTGCCGCGAACATAATGTCTACGCCGCGTAAGGCCATCCAAATGAGCAGTGCAACACTGCCTGCGAGTCCCAGGTACCCAATGGCTTCCATATTTGTTGCCTCCTTATCGCGTTGAGACGCTTCAGTGGTGAGAACCCCGCGGCTCGTTGCCGTTCGTCACCGTTCGACCTTACACTATCGCTTCGTTTCTATCAGTGGGTGCTCGTTTGACAGTTAAACAGTCGGAGCAAACTCAAGCGAGTGTCATTGCGCGGCACCGCTACTTAGAGGTATTGCACCAGTTCACAATGAGTCAGGCGTCTATGACTTCCGTGGATGATATTTGTTGGAATATCGCAAAGACCGCCATTGGTGATTTGGGTTTTGTTGACTGTGTGGTCTATCTCATCAGTGCAGACGGTGAACAACTGATTCAACGCGCAACCCATGGTGATAAGAACCCTGTGGAACGGGAAATTTTGGACCCGATATCCATTCCTATCGGAGCCGGTATTGTTGGAACGGTTGCGAAGACCGGAACGCTTGAACTGATTAACGACACCCGAGCTGACGAGCGTTATATTTTAGATGACAGCTTTCGATGCTCAGAGTTGGCGGTTCCAATCCTTCATGAGGGACGCGTGGTTGGCGTTTTGGACTCAGAGCATCCCGATCCCCATTTTTTCTCGGACGAGGATGTAAAACTCTTTATGACGATCGCAGCCCTTGCGTCAACGCGTCTTGACACAGCGCTGGCGCTCGAGCGACTAGAGCGTCAGGCCGTGGAGTTGGACACAGCACGTCGGGCTGCAGAATCAGCATCGAATGCGAAGAGCCGATTTATTGCCAGCGTTTCTCATGACATGAGGACGCCGCTAACGGCCATTATGGGCTACGCACAGCTGCTGATGGATGACGTGGGTAGCGAGCGTCAGCGAAACGAGTGGCAACAGGCCATCGTTTCAAATTCTGAGTACATGACCGGCATGGTTGGGAACGTGCTGGACATGGCTGCGATTGAGAGTGGCCGCTTATCCCTTAGTCTTGAGCAAATTGACGTTACGGCGTGGCTGGCTAACGTAACATCACTGGTGGGAGATCGCGCATCGCGTAAGGGGTTGGAACTCGAAGTTATCGCCGATAGTAATGCGCCCAAGATTTGGATTTCAGATCGCTCGAAGTTAAATGAAATCGTGATGAACCTGCTGACTAACGCCATTAAATACACCTTAAAAGGACGCGTAACACTCCATATTGCAGACGCTGTCGATAAGACAGCGCCACTGTTTGTTCTACGGGTCACCGACACAGGAATAGGTATTGCGAAAGACGTGTTGGATCGCGTGTATGAGCCTTTCACGCGTGTTCACGACGAGCAACAGTTCGCTGCTATAGAGGGTGCAGGCTTAGGCCTGAGTGTTGTTAAGTCGTTTGTCGATGCACTGCAGGGCCAGATTACACTAACCTCGACACTGGGCGTTGGCACCACTGTGGAAGTGCAAATTCCGATCATCGCGGAAGCCCTTGGCACCGCGCAACCCGCGCTCTTGCGCACACCTCACATTAATAGGGGGCCAGCGGTGACCCACTCGACACCTGTAGCCGCCCTGTCGGGTGCGACGATCGTGGTGTGCGAGGACAGCGACACGGTGGCAAGTCTCATAAAAATTGTATTAGAGCGAGAGGGCGCGACCGTGCACACGGCCAGCAATGGTCAGGAGGGAGTGGCACTCATAGAATCTGCACCGGCGGCGGTGGACCTGTTGGTGACCGACATTCAAATGCCGGTTATGAATGGCCATGAAGTCAGCCGTCACCTCCGCAAAATAGGATGGCGCGGGCCTATTATCGCACTCACGGCATTTGCTGCGGTAGAGGACGAGCGACGCTGCCTGGAGGCGGGCTGTACGGACTACTTAACAAAGCCCATAGACGTCAACGTATTTCCCACAGTGATCGCGCAACACCTAACGACAAAAAGAGATCACTCGGTGTAGGCGGCGCCCATTGCTGAAAGAGGCTCAACCATCGCAGCCTTCGCTTCGGCCTCAGGACTGGAAGCCGTGCCAATCAATGCGCGCTTTCTGATGCCCTGTGTGATCGATGCGAGTCTGAAAAAACAAAACGCCATGTAAAAGTTCCAGTCGTCAATGCCGGCGGTTCCTGTCCGTTCGCAGTACCGACGGATATAGCGCTCATCGTCAGGTATATTGAGGTCGGCACGGTCGAGTCCTGCCAGTCCGTTGATGCCAGATTCGCGAGGGAACTGCCACGCCATTAATTGGTATGCGAGATCGGCGAGGGGGTGCCCCAAGGTTGAAAGCTCCCAGTCCAAGACCCCGATGATTTTAGGCTCGGTGGGGTGGAAGATCATATTGTCGAGGCGGTAGTCCCCATGCACGAGTGAGACGCGCCCATCGTCCTCGGGCATGTGGTTTGGCAACCACTCGATCAGTTTTTCCATGGCGGGGATACGGGTCGTTTCGGCGGCTCGATATTGTTTGGTCCATCGACCAATTTGTCGTTCAAAGTAATTACCGGGTTTTCCGTAATCACTCAAGCCGACAGCGTGAATGTCAACGTTGTGCATGTCGGCCAGAACCTGGTTCATCTGATCGTAAATCTCCCCACGGTCTGCGTCGTTAACCTCGGGAAGTGCTGGGTCCCAAAATATACGACCTTCTAAATATTCCATGACGTAAAACATCGACCCAATAATCGTTTCGTCCTCACACAGAGCCACGGGAACGGGTACCGGCACATTGGTCGATGACAAGGCCGAGAGGACCTTGAACTCGCGATCAACAGCGTGCGCGGATGCGAGCAGTGTGCCTTGGGGTTTCCTGCGTAAGACGTATTGTCGATCGCCCGCGGTAAGCTTGAAGGTGGGGTTTGATTGCCCTCCCGAGAACTTTTCGGCGGTTAAGGGGCCTTGAAATTCTGGGACATGACGCCTAATCCAAGTGTCTAAGTGCGTTAAGTCGAGTCCCTGCGCCATTTTTTACTCCCCAATCTAGCTAACTGTTCGATGTTTCAGTATTGTGCTTTAGCGCGTTATACACGCCGCCCCACCGGGCCGCAAACTGCTTGAGTGAAAACGCGCGACAAGCCAGATAGGCAAACAATAACGATAAACACACGCGGTAGGGAGATAAACAAAGAATGTCTGTTGTAACGCAGTTTAAAGAAGCGCTCGAGATGACAACTGCACCGGGCGGATTGTTGGAGTTGACGACCATTGAGCGCGACGGGGTGCCCGTAAAAGCGTTTGCTCAAGCCCCCGGCTCTATGAGGGACTTATGGGCGCTTTCTACAGCACATGGGGACTCAGAGTACCTTGTTTATCAGGATGAGCGATGGACCTATGCCCAGGCGGCTAAAGTCGTTGCGGAATTTGCCGCATGGCTGACGGCGCAAGGCATCGAGCCTGGCGATCATGTGGCGATTGCGATGCGCAACTACCCAGAATGGATGATGGCGCACTGGGCAATAAACAGTATCGGTGCGGCAGTCGTGGGCATGAACGCCTGGTGGGTTGCTGACGAACTGGACTACGCCCTGAACGATTCAAAACCCAAGGTCCTCATCGCCGACGATCGACGTTTGGAGGCTTTTGCACAACTGCAGGAAAAGTACCCCGACATCACCGTGGTCTCGGTTCGTGAAACAAACTCGCCGGTGGACGCAATTGATTTTCATTCCGCTAAGATCGACGGCGCTCAATTACCAGCGCTGGACATAGACCCCGATAGCGTCGCATGCATTTTCTACACCTCGGGAACGACGGGACGGCCTAAAGGCGCGCAACTGACGAACCGTGGATGCGTGACCAATGTCTTGAACGTCGTGGCGATGGGTCGGACTTACGCGACGGCCGCGGCACTTTCCAAGGCAGAGAGCGCCTCCGATGTGGCCGTTCAGTCTCCGCCCGCGGCGACCTCGCTGATCGCAACGCCGCTGTTCCACGTGACCGCTAACAATTGTGCCGTACAAGCCGGTACGCTCGCGGGCAGTCGTTTTATTCTGATGTACAAGTGGGACACACTAGACGCGTTAAAACTCATTGAGGCTGAGGGTGTTAATACCATCAGCGCAGTGCCAATGATGACGCGCGAACTACTGAATCACCCTGAGTTTAGTGACTACGACACGTCAAGTCTCGCCAGCATGGGCGGCGGAGGCGCTGCGATGCAACCTGACTTGGCACGCAAGGTCGATGAGCAGACGAAAAAAGCCCGTCCTGCCCAAGGTTACGGTATGACAGAGGTCTGTGGAATCATCACTTATATTGCCGGCGACGTATTCCTCGATCGTCCTGAGAGCTGCGGTTATCTTGCGCCGACATTCGAGGGTCGCGTGATCGACGCAGAGGGCGCAGTGCTCGCCTCAGGCGAGGTGGGAGAGGTGTGTGTCAAGGGTGCTGCGGTCATTAAAGGATACCTTAATCGACCCGAAGCCACGGCAGAAACCATTGTCGACGGCTGGCTCCACACGGGCGATATTGGTTATTTTGATGAGGATGGATTTCTGTTTCTCGTCGATCGCGCCAAAGACATGATTCTGCGTGGTGGTGAGAATATTTACGGTGCTGAGGTTGAGTTTGCCGTATTCGATCATCCCGCAGTGCTTGAGTGTGTGGCTTTTGCTGTCCCCGACGATCGCTTTGGGGAGGAGGTGGGTGCGGCCATTCACCTCAAGGACGGTGCAATGTTAGACGCTGCAGGGCTTCGAGAGCACCTGTCAACGCGTCTCGCTGCCTTTAAAGTGCCGCGCTACATATGGTTTCTCGCTGAGCCGCTACCGCGCAATGCGAATGGGAAGTTCCTCAAGCGCGAACTTCGCGATGTCCTTGATCCTACATCCGCAGACTAAGCGTTCAGTGAATCAGATAAGACAATAACACTGGGCCTAGCCTGCGAAAATAAGAGGGATAACTGATGAGTCAGTACGAAACGCTCGACGTCACTCAAGAGGGCGGCATCATGACGATCGCACTCAATCGACCCGAAAAAATGAATACGTTTAACACGACTTTGCGTCGAGAAATTGCGCAAGCAGCGATTGCTGCGAATCTTGAAGACTCGGTCCGTGTTGTCATTTTGACCGGTAACGGCCGGGCATTTAGTGCCGGCGCCGATCTCTCTGAGGACACTGGAATGTCTAACGGTCACTCGGTAGAGAGCGACCTCAACTTTGAGTACAAGCCAGGCGTACTCGCAATACACAACAGTTCCAAGCCCTGGATTGCCGTTATCAATGGACCTTGCGCTGGGATTGCCTACTCGTACGCAATGGCCTGTGACTTGGCATGTATGGGTGAGAAGGCGTTTTTATATCAACCGTTCTCTGCGATCGGCTTGGTTCCTGATGGGGGCGCGACGTGGCTCATTCCTCGTTTGGTAGGGACAAAGCGCGCTTACGAGTTGATGGCTTTGGGGGAAAAACTCACAGCGGACAAGGCGTTAACAATGGGGATGGTCAATCGGGTATTTCCCGATGAAACCCTGCGTCAGGACGGGCTGGCTTTTGCGCAGGAGGTGGCAGAGCGGTCACCACTGGCGTTGCGTTACACAAAAGCGGCGGTCAACTTTGGCCAGACTCATTCCCTCGATGAAACCATTTCCAGAGAAGCAACGTTGCAGGCCATCTGTATCGACAGTGACGATGCGAAGAATGCGGTGATTTCTTTTTTCAACAAGCAAAAGCCGCAGTGGAAAGGTCAGTGAAACGCAACGTCATTCTTCAGCGGCGACAGACGGTAGGTACAACCATGGTTAATAAAAAGGTTATTTCTGGACTGGTTGCACTACTGGTCGCCTTGCCTGCACTCGCGAGTGAAAAGCAGGTGTATTGGGGTGATACGCACCTGCATACCAATCGTTCCTTTGATGCGTTTACTAACCGAAACTTTTCCGTGGGCCCCGATGAAGCCTATCGCTTTGCACGAGGCATACCGGTTGAACACCCCGGTCATAAAGCGCGGGTGCAACTGGAGACACCGCTCGACTTTTTAGTGGTGTCAGATCACGCAGAATTCTTGGGCGCGATTCGCCATTTATACAATGTGGGTATCTCCACAGATGACATGGGTTTTGTTCAGAAGCTCCGTACGTGGTACGTCCAATATTTGATTCGCGATGCGATAAAAAAGGGAGAGGGTCGTAGTTTTTTTGTGCGTCAGTTGCCCGAGCCTTTCGATACGCCGCAGGAGGCTATTTCAGAGTGGGATCTCGCCGGCTCGGTTTTTCCGACAGTGCCGGTGATTGAGGATCAGGCGTGGCGCGATATTGCTGACGCCGCTGAGGCCAATAATGTACCGGGTGAGTTTTCTGCGATTTTAGGTTGGGAATACAGTTTGATTCCTGGCGGCGCAAACCTGCATCGTGTCGTCATGACAGATTTGGACGGTGAGTCGGCGAAGGCTTTTCAGCCGTTTGGCTCGGATGACAGTTTGTATCCCGAAGATTTGTGGGCCTGGCTGGATAAGACCAGTCAGGACACGGGTGGAAATTTTATTGCCATTCCGCACAACTCAAACATTTCAAAGGGGGCTATGTTTGACACCATTACCATGCGCAATGAGCCTATCGGTCCCGAATACGCCGAGATTCGCCGGCGTTGGGAGCCTATTGTCGAGATAACGCAATACAAGGGCGACTCGGAGGCGCATCAAACGTTATCGCCTGATGACCCGTTTGCCGACTTTGAAAATTATCCCTATTACATTCAGCGAGACTGGACTGAGTACAAACCGCAAGTGGGCGATTTTGTTCGTTCGGCATTGATCCGTGGGCTGCAGTTGGAGCAGAAAATAGGTGTCAACCCTTACCAGTTTGGCGTCATTGGTTCCACTGACGCCCACACAGGGCTGGCGGCTGCCGAGGAAAGTAATTTCCACGGCAAGTTTGCAACCGACTCAATGCCCTCAGCAAAGCT
>Ga0115570_10000974_pt1 | contig 23380 bp, 9 predicted proteins | sample COGITO_mtgs_1205_3_FD_87294 | JGI IMG/M metagenome (GOLD analysis project Ga0115570, IMG submission 87294) | Pelagic marine microbial communities from North Sea - COGITO_mtgs_120524 | ecosystem: Environmental > Aquatic > Marine > Epipelagic | place: Germany:Helgoland, sampling site Kabeltonne... | reverse complement strand
CACAGGATTCTTCTTCCTGTTCAAACAAGGAACAATGCAACAGATTAGTTTTTCGGTGGACACTGCCATAACAAATTATGTCAAGAGCTTAAACATCGCGAACATCAATGACTCAGATGTATGGTTGTACAAGCTAGACCAGTTCGGTCAGCTGGCTGAAGAGTGGACCAAGGTACCATCACTGTCAGGGAACAATGCAATTTACAACTCACTTTCAAAAACAGAGCGGAACACATACAATGTAGTGACGAAGGCGGACGACTCGATCGACCTTGTTTTCGGCGATGGTAACTTCTCAAACTTACCATTGGGTGCATTTAGAACATATCACAGGGCCAGTGACAATGCCAAGTTTGCAATACAACCAGCGGACATGCAGAATGTGACACTGAATGTGCCATACACGGATGCCAATGGTGCCCAACAGAGTTTGACGCTAACATTGGGACTGAAGCAATCAGTTTATAACAGTGCCGCAACAGAATCAAATGCTTCGATAAAAGATAAAGCAGGACAAGTTTATTATTCTCAGAACAGGATGATCACTGCCGAGGACTACCAAGTGGTACCTCTGTCAGCATCGCAGGAGATAGTAAAGGTCAGGTCAGTGAACAGGTCAGCATCGGGCATATCAAGGGCCAAGGAGGTTTTGGATCCCACGGGTGCATACTCCAACGTGAACGTGTTCGCGGATGACGGAATAGTGTACAGGGAAGAAAGCACACAGCAGTTCACATTCTCGTTCAACAACAGGAGCGAGATACAGTCAACTATTGATGTATCAGTAGAAGCAAAATTAAAGGAAGCATATGCCAGACAGTTCTACTATCTGAAGTATGCTACCAAGGATGTCAGTAATCTGAGTGCAACATGGAACTCCACTACAACATCAACAAACACCAATACAGGATATTTCACATCAGGTGGTGCATTGGTCGTTGGAGACTCTGCAACATCAAATTTGAAATATGCAAAAGTAGGTGCACTGATCAAATTCACATCACCGGACACGAGGGAATTTTTAAACAACACGCTAGTCACAGCAGGAACAGACAATGCAGAGGACAGGGCATGGGCCAAGATCGGTGCAGTTGTGTTGGATGGTGCAAATGGCGGTGTAGGAAATCTAGAGGACGGGACAGGACCAGTAACACTTACCGATGTGATACCAAATGGATCTGTAATCAATGCAGTGATACCTGCGTTCACTACATCGTTCTCAGCAACACTTGAAAAAGACATCGTTGACAGGATTGAAGCATACGAGGAATTTGGTATTAGGTACGACCAGGACGCAGGAGAATGGAAAGTTATCACAAGCACAAACCTGAGTGACAGCGCCGTGTTCGGTACAGCAGGAGCAGGCTCGACAGCAGGCACGAATCTGGACGCCAGCTGGTGGTTCAAATTCACCAATGATGGAAACACATACACGGTTGTGTATAGAAAGCTGGATTACATATTTGAATCTGAATCACAGAACAAGTTCTACTATGATGCACAGGAAAAAATTTACGACTACAAGACAGGTAAGAGTGTCAAAGACACTGTTAAGATTTTAAAAACAAATGACATATTGTCAACAGGAAACAGTGTAGGTTATCCAATCACATGGCAGGTTGTGGACACCGTGACAGAATTAGATGGCTTCCAGGACAACAGGAAGATCAAGGTCGGCTTCTTTGATGATGACGATGACGGAGTTGTTGACAATCCGGAAATCTTTGATATATTCGTTGAGCCGGACACTTCGGTTTCTACTAAATTTGTGTTCTTTGAGAAATACATATCTTACGACACCATAGAGAGATACAGATTCTATGCCGCAACAAATTTTGTTGTGACAGAGAACGAGACAGATATAAACGTAAACAGCACTGTGTACACAGACGGGCAGTTGTTTTATTTCTATGACAGTGCCGAGGACGTGATCAAGAAATACAGCACAACCACTAACACACTGACAACAACAACAGATTACATAGCGAGGAGAGGCAGGAGTTCTATCAGCTTCCAGTACAAGCACAACGCAGGGCAGGAGACTAGGATTGATCCCAGTGTGTCAAACATCGTGGATGTCTACATGCTAGAAAGAACTTACGATAATCTTTACAGAATATGGTTACAAGATGGCGGAGTAAAACCAGACGCTTCAACTTCGGACCAGCTGAGGATATCTTACTCTGCAACATTGGACAAACTAAAATCATTATCAGACCAGGTGGTGTATCATCCAGTGAAATACAGGATACTGTTTGGATCAAATGCAGATGAGGAATTACAAGCAACTTTCAAGGTTGTTAAAAATTCTAAAACGAATGTCACAGACGCAGTGATCAGAACAAGAGTCATTGCCGCAATAAATGAATTCTTCGCACTGGACAACTGGGATTTCGGTGACAGTTTTTATTACACAGAATTAGCCGCTTACATACACAATCAGTTGGCACCGGATCTGCTTACAGCAGTTATTGTGCCAAATCAAACAGGACAGAGTTTTGGATCTCTGTTCCAGATCAATTCCGCGGCAGACGAGATTTTTATCAGTGGGGCCACCGTTGATGATGTTTCAATCATAACTGCACTGGGAGCCAACCAATTGGCGGCATCCGGTACAGTGGTTACATCAACATCAACTGCCACAACAAACACCACAACAGGATCAGCAGTGTCAGGCTCTACTACATCAAGTTCGGGATCAAGTTCAAGTTCCGGCAGTAGTGGATCAGGATACTAATGGCTGACAATAATACAAACTCATTAACAAATAACGAAGTTGTCAAACAAGGTGACAACGAGTACAGGAGAACTGTACAGCACCTACCTGCATTCTACAGAACAGACGCCAACCAAAGATTCCTATCAAGCACACTAGATCCCTTAGTGCAGAAAGGATCATTGGAAAGACTTGATGGATTCATAGGCAGACAGGATGCCTACACCAGATTAGTAACGGACAGATACCTTACAGCCACCGACAGGAACAGGATGGCGTATCAGTTGGAACCTACTGTGACATACACAGACAGGGACACTACATCAGTTAATCCCGAGGATCAGGTCAAGTTCACGGGAACATACGATGACTACATAAATCAGATCAAGTATTTTGGAGGCAAGGTGGACAACCATGACAGGCTCAACAAGGAAACTGTATACGGTTGGAACCCAGCGATAGATTATGACAAACTGATCAATTACAGGGAATACTTTTGGATCCCAAACGGACCCAACGCAATAGAGATAGATTCGACAGGACCATCGGCCGTGGCAGAATACAATGTGAGCAACTGGCCCCTAGACGGAAGTTCAGCAAGGGCATGGAATTTCCCACACAGAGAAGATGAGAGAAATCCTATTATAAAACTCTACAGGGGAAACACATACAAATTTAATGTAAACGCAAAAGGACACCCTTTCTGGATTATGACAGAGCCATACAAGAGCATGGTAGCCGAGGACGGCTCAACGTCCACGGTACACTCGACCGGGGTCACAAACAATGGTGCTGATTATGGAACAGTTACATTTACAGTTCCGCTGACAGGCGGTCCAGACACTTTATACTATCAGTGCGGTAATCACGATGCCATGTATGGTATATTGCAAATCAGGGCAGTCAACACACTGTCAAAAATTGATCCCGAGAATGACATAGTGGGTGTTAAGAATTACAGCTTGAGAACATTGGATCTTTCCAATGGTATGAAAGTCAAATTTACATCAAGCGAACTGGCAACAGGTTCAGCATATCTAAACAAGGAGTACTACGTAGAGGGGGTTGGTGAATCAATAACACTTACTGACGTGGAGAATCTTATCACACCGGCAAGTTATGCTACGGAAAGCACCATAGCTTACGATACAGTTGAGTATGATTCAAGACCCTATGCCAAAGCATACTACACGCCTGACAACAAGGATTACATAACAATCAAGAGAGATTCACGTGATCAGAATGCATGGTCCAGATACAACAGGTGGTTCCACAAATCGGTCATAGAGGAAACAGCAAGGATAACAGGGTTCACAGCGAACTTGGATGAGACCGACAGGGCCAAGAGACCCATTATTGAATTCGATTCGGGACTTGCACTTTACAATCACGGAACGGTGGCAAAACTATCTGTGACATTGTATGACACAGTGACAACTGATGCCTTTAGTGATGTTGTGCTTCAGACTGGTTACATAGTTGATGGTATCGCCCTTACAGAGGGAATGAGAGTAATATTTGCCGCGGACACTGATCCCACAGTAAACGGTAGGATATACAAAGTCAGCTTTGCAACAGCAGGAGACAGCTCACAGGTCATCTCACTAACTGAAGAATCAGACGGAGTACCAGCCGACAAGGACAGCATTTTTGTAGAATTTGGAACGGCCAATCAAGGCAAAACCTTATATTACAACAATGCTACTAAGGCCTGGACAGAATCACAGCAGAAAACTGGAGTAAATCAACAGCCATTGTTTGGCATGTGGGACGAAACGCACACCAGCTTTGATGACGCGACAACATATCCCAACTCCTCATTCACAGGAGCCAAGGTGTTTGAATTCGCAACGTCAGATACAGCGACAACAGACACGGTGCTGGGCATAAAGGTAAAATACAACACCATCAACAATGTTGGTGATATTGTATTTGATTCAGACCATACATCAGGAACGTTCACATACAAATCCGGATCAACTACTGTGACCAAGAAATTAGCAGAAGGACACCTTCACTACACAACAGGCAGGGAAACGCACAATTCAAGGAGTGCCTGGATCAAGAGGACCAATGAGAGCAAACAGAGGACAGTGAGGACCTTTACTGCAGACGAAACGGAGAAACAGTTGTTCCCGATTGACTCCTACAAGAATTCAGCCTCACTAACAGACCTGGAAGTATCAGTGTCAGTGAACGGTGCAAGGAAAACACTGTCAACGGATTACACACTAGTTGACGGGACAACAAACAGATACGTCAAATTTGTTAATGAATTGGCAGTGAATGATCAAATTAGGATTGCTGGTCACAGCAGTGCTGACAAGGTGGCGAATAAAGGAATTTACGAGGTACCAGAAAGTTTATCTACAAACAGTTTGAATCAACAGTTGGGAACATTCACGTTTGGACAGATACTTGGACATGTTAGGGACATATTTGACAAGAACCAAGATGTGACAGGATCAATACCAGGCACATCAAACCTCAGAGACAAACCAGATGCGAGACTCAAGGGTGGTAGCATACACCAACACGAAGCACCATTGCTTCCGGCAGTGTTTGGTCTGATTGATCAGGATACTAACGTGATAACAGCGATGGACTATGCCAGCCAGGAATATGAAAAATGGTACAACGCATTCCTAACACACGCAACAGGAACAGCATATGAGGGAGTTGCCGCAGACAGGGTTGACGAGATCATAACATCAATTACACCAGGAAGGAACAGCACTTTCCCATTCTTTTATGAGGACATGTTAGGTTGGGGAGAAAATGTTTCAACTAGGACTTACACAGTGCTTGGATCGTCCCAAGTAGATTACGCACTTGACTCACAACATAATATAACAACGCCTAGCAACAGGGCAGTCTATGTCTATCTTAATGACGTGCAATTAATATTAGGCACAGACTACACGTTCAGCACAACAGACGACAGCGTGACAATATCGGCCACACTTGCGGAAGGAGACATTGTCAAGATCAAGGATTACACAGATACAACCGGCAGTTATATGCCACCAAGTCCGACTAAACTTGGAATGTATCCAAAATCGAAACCAGAGTCCTTCACAGACACAACTTATCTAACTGACACGACAGTGATTAGGAGGCATGATGGATCTATCATAAAAGCATATGGAGACGAGAGGGATGATCTAATACTTGAATTGGAGAAAAGAATCTACAACAATCTTAAGACAGCATACGATCCAGCCTTGATCGACATACATGATGTGACGCCAAGTGCATTCACTTCAACAGAATATACACTGCAAGAAATTAATGATGTTGCGGCAACTGATTTCTACACATGGTCAGGCAGGAACAATGTGCAGTACATCAATAACACTACATTCTCCGAAGGTTCACCTTTCACTTACAACTATGCGAGAAGCACTGACAGATTGAACCTTCAGACTCTTCCAGGTCACTGGAGGGGGATATACAACTACTTCTATGACACAGATGCACCTCATGTGAGACCATGGGAGATGCTAGGACATTCAGAGAAGCCAACGGACTGGGAAACACTTTATGGTCCAGCACCATACACATCGGCCAATGATGTTCTTTGGGACGCCATTGCAACAGAACCAGGCAGGTATGGTAAACCAGAAATCAAAACTTACCTACCAGTTGATGCATCAGGTAACCTATTAGATCCGCTAGCGGCAGGGCTTATTCAAAACTTTGACATACCGGGCAGGCAGGCTTCTTGGAAATTTGGAGACTGGGGACCAGCAGAAACATCATGGAGAAGGTCAAGTGCATATCCTTTCACCGTATTAAAGACACTGGCACTAACAAAACCAAGCAAGTTCTTTTCAAACCTATTTGATACTTCAAGACTATCAACAAACACAGCAGGTAATCAGATTGACACAGATACAGGCATCAGGAAGACACTGAGCACGTCCAAGTACCACTTGGAAACTGTAACTGACAATACCACTGGGGTTACAACAAGGTATATGACAGCAGGATATCAACCATTTGTGGTCAACTATCTAATATCACGTGATTTGGATGTATCTACATTCTATTATAAGAAGATGAAAAATTTAACTGTACAGTTAGCATACAAACTGGGTGGATTCACAGACAAGGAAAACATTAAAATTTTAACAGATTCTGTGTCTCCGGGATCAACATCAGGCTCAAAATTCATACCAGATGAAAACTACAAAATACTTTTTAGGACATCAAACCCTGTTGAAAGTTTTGAATATTCTGGTGTGTTGATAGAAAAGAATACAGACACCAGCACAGACGGATCAACGATATTAGGTGGATACAAGATACTAGGATATTCAACAACAAAACCATTTTTTAAATACAACTATCCTGTCAAGACAACAACACATTCAGCAGTCTCAGTAGAGGGAGCGACATCAGTCAAACGATACAATGCCTTCCAGGAGGCTATACAGACCATACCTTACGGATATGTGTTCAACACGATACAGGATGTGACAGACTTCTTGTTTGGATACGGACACTGGTTGGAAGATCAAGGATTTAAATTCAACAAGTATTCAAACGAATTGAAGGAAACGTTGAACTGGGCCAACGCGGTAAGAGAATTTTTATTTTGGACAACACAGGAATGGGCACCGGGAAGTGCAGTCACAGTTTCACCTGCCGCTGATGGTTTTGAACTGGACACAGACAACTCGATTGTTGGCAAGTTAAGGAATCTTGCAGGAGACTATTCATTATTAGACGCAGGTGGAAGGAAGATAGACATCAGGGAGATATCAACGAAACGTATTGGTAAGACATTTGATCTGTCTATTAAGTCAGACGATATAGGTCTTTACAACATAGCACTGAACACAGTGCAGAAGGAACAAATACTATTGTTTGACAACAGCACAGTTTTCTCAGATATAATATATGATCCGTACACGGGATTTAGACAACAGAGATTGAAATTAGTCGGTTGGAAGACCGCAGGTTGGAACGGAGACTACTACGCACCTGGTTTCGTGTTCGACGCGGCACAGGTAACATACTGGACTGCCAACACGGACTACAGGATAGGTGACACAGTCGAGTACCAAGGCAAGTTCTATGTGGCATTAATTAATCATAACTCAACAGTAAAGTTTGAAAAATCCAGCTGGACACTTAAAGCAGACAAACCAGCACCGCAGTTGATTCCAAACTTTGATTACAAGATCTCACAGTTCAATGATTTCTACAATCTAGAGACCAACAACTTTGATGAGTCACAACAGAAACTGGCACAGAGACTAATAGGATACCAGTCAAGGGATTATCTTGAGAATCTATTTGTTAATGATGTTTCACAGTACAAGTTCTACCAAGGTTACATCAGGGAGAAGGGCACACAGAATGCCATAGACAGCATATTGAAAGCCCAATACGAGGGAGAAGACATCAATCTGGAATTACATCCAGAATGGATGATAAGGACAGGAAGATTTGGAAACACGGATTCTGTGGAGAACATACAAATTATATTAACAGACAAAAATATACTTGCAGATCCACAAAGTATAGAACTGTTTGACACATCAAACGATACAAGAGAGTATTCGAGATCACTTTATGTCGCCAAAGAGGATTTGTATTACAAACCGGTGGAGTACACGGCCTCAACTACTTTTGGAAGATTGGACTACACAAAGGAAGGAGTGGACAGGGACCATGCACAGGTATACAAGACAGCAGGGTATCCGCAGTTGAACCAGGTACAGCACACTGCCTTTGACATAACTGATCTTTCTAACCTAGACATGAATCGCATAACGGCAAATGATCTTGTATGGGTAGCGAACAAATCCAACAAAGATTGGGACGTGTTCAGGATAACTAGTGCCAGACTCAAGATAGCACAGCTAAGGTCAATAAATGATGTAACACAGCTAGAAATAACATTCACAGACTCACACGGACTGACAGGAAACACATCAACGAAACTTGCAGACTACTTTGGGATATCAAATAGTCAGGAACCAACACTGAACGGTGTGTACCAAGTGTCCAGTGTTACAGATCACAAGACTTTGATAATAGACTACGAAGGCAACACAGGATTCATACCATCACTTGAAGATGGGTCAACAGCAGATAGCTACGGAAATGTTTACAAGTTCGTTTCAGTGAGATTATCCTCAATGAACAACGTAAATGATCTTATCAACTATGCCGACTACAATGACAAGGATGATGCCATTGAAAAACCTGGCGACAAGGTTTACGCCGATGTGGATGCCTCGGGACTGTGGCAGGTGTATGAAAAGCAAGATCCATACACAACAAAAACACTTTTATCATCAGATGTTTCAACATCGGACCAGAATTTTGGATCGCAGATAGTGGCAAGGTCTGACGGCAGGACACTTGTTGTTGGCGCCCCGGGAAAATCACAAGGTGAAGTACACTTCCTATTCCGTTCAATTACAACCGCAGGAACAACGTTCCAAACAAATTCAGTGCAAACAATGACAGAGAATGATGACACTACTAGCAAATTAGGATCGTCACTGTCAATGAGCACAGACGAGAACTTCGTTGTAGCAGGTGCACCTTTCACGAACACGATAAGTTCGGACGGTAGCACAAGATACACAGACAATGGATTAATAAAAATTTACATATGGGATCCAAGCACATTCAAGTATGGTTTGCTCAACACAATCACGCCACCGGAAGATGGATCAACAACAGATTCTAGCCAGGCTCAAAGATTTGGACAATCTCACAAGATTTCAGAACCGGGTGCAAGTTCGGTCAGAGACACAGCGACAAAATATCTATTCGTGGGTGCTCCTGGACACGACAATGACACAGGACGTGTGTACATGTATGAATGGGGTATTGGAGCAGATGGGTCGACCTACGACACATGGACTCAAAACTTAACGTTAGAGAGTGCTGATCCAGGTAGAGGTAAACAATTTGGCCATGTCATGGAAGCCAATGACAATGGTGACATACTGGCAGTGGGCTCGATAGCACCAGGACAGGCAGGCAAGGTAGAAATATACATAAGAAATTCACAGGCAAATGACGGTAGCACGGATCATTCGTTCGCTCTTGCACAGACACTTACAGGCACAAGTGCAGACGGTTCATCATTGAACACAGCTTTTGGAGAGTCTATGTCGATGAGCAAAGACGGAACTGTTTTGATAATAGGTGCCCCGGGTGTTGCTGGTGAAGATTCAACGACACAGCCGGATGCCGGTGCGGTGTACTACTACAAGTGGAATGCTGACGGATCAACTAACACATATACACTACAACAAATATTACTTGCACCAGATTTAAAAACAAACATGAAGTTTGGATCAAGTGTTACTATGGATCCATCGGCAACAAGATTGGTGATAGGTGCAGAACAGGCATCGACTCCTAGGGAGATGAAAATCGACTTGGGTGAGACCACTTTTGATCTACAGGACACAACGATAGGTGATCTAAACACAGGATCAGGTGCGGCATACACAGCAACCATGTACAACTCACATTTTGTGATAGATGACAAGCTACTGACTGACAATGTAACAGGGGCTGACGACTTTGGAAAAGGTGTTTGTGTAATAGGTAACACTGTGTTTGTTGGAGCACCGGAGGATGACGGGAATGTTGCTCTTGCCAACGACGGAACAGTGGCAATATTTGATCTGACAGTGTCTGGCGAGTATGCATGGAAGAACATAGCATCAGAAACAGCACTGATTGACATAGAAAAACTTGGGCAGGTTTTTGAATTTGACAACAGATCCAAACAGATCAGAGACCATTACGATCTTTATGATCCCATCAAGGGAAGGATACTAGGTGTCGCTGACAGAGAGATCAACATCAAGACGCCATGGGATCCGGCAGTGTACAACACAGGTCCAAATGCCAACACCAAGACACCATGGGCACAGGAACACATAGGAGAAGTATGGTGGGATCTATCAAAAGTCAAATGGACATGGTATGAACAGGGAGATCAAGAATTCAAAACAAACAACTGGGGCAGAATCTTCCCAGGATCCAGCATAGACATATACGAGTGGACGGAATCAACCGTACTGCCAGACCTCTGGGTGACGAGATCACAAACACAACAAGGTGTCTCGGAAGGTATATCAGGAACACCACTGAATCCCGACAATTCACAGTACACGGTGATACAGAAATACAGTTCCAAACTAGACACTTTTGTGAATTACTATTATTACTGGGTAAGAAATAAAATAACAGTGCCAACAAACAGCGTGGTCACTAGGAAGAACTCAACAGCATTCGTTAAAAACTTGATAGAAAATCCTAAGAGATCACAATTAAAATACTATTCGGTGTCAGACACCAACAAACTTATACTGAACAACACCGACAAACTTTCCGGCCAAGACATAGTGTTGAATATTGACATCAGGACCAACACATTTGATGGTGATGCACACTCTGTGTGGAAACTGGCCAGAGAAGGCGACAAAGATTATAGACCAGGCACAAAGATAGAAACACGTTGGTGGGATTCTCTTGTAGGACAGAATGAATCAGGAGATCAAGTGCCAGATATAAGTCTTCCAATCAATGAGAGGTACGGAAACAGCACAAGACCAAGGCAGAGTTGGTATGTGGACAGATTCACAGCACTAAAAGAAATCATAGACTACTCTAACACTGTGTTAAAGAAATATCAATTGGTTGGAACGTTCAATCTTACAAATCTAGATTCCAAGGAACCAGAACCGACTGCTGAGAGTTTGGAATGGGACACGACCATAGACACATATGCGGAACTGACGTACATTGACACAAGAGACCTATCAGGAACAGTAAAATTCCTAGTCAAGGCGGATGAGACAGCCAACGGATACTGGGCGATATACACATGGGATGGTACGGAATTCTCAAGGACACGATTACAGACTTACAACACATCATCGTATTGGAGTTACACAGACTGGTATGGAACAGATCCTGCTGTACATGGAATGCTTCATAGCGAAAATACTAAAATTGACAAACAGGTAACATACGAGTACGAACTAGATGCTCTCACACTTGCAGTAGGCAAGCATGTCAAGGTCACTAGTGCTGACACGGGTGGATGGAAACTGTTCATGAAGACTGCGACAGGTTACACAAACGTGGGAACAGAGAACGGCACGATAAGATTATCAACAAAACTCTATGACTACACACAGGACGCCACAGGGTTCGCAGGTGAGGACACGTTTGACGACAACTTCTTTGATCAGGAACCAGCACAGGAAACAAGGAAAGTTCTAACTGCACTGAGGGATGACTTGTTCATTAATGATCTTGCTGTGGAATACAACACACTGTTCTTCACAGGATTGAGGAAAGTGCTGGCTGAACAAACCTATGTTGACTGGATGTTCAAAACATCATTCATCAATGCCAAAAACTCTGTGAGACCATTGGACCAAAGGAAGTCATACACAACAGGAACAGACAATTGGATAGAAAGTTACATAAACGAAGTGAAACCTTTCCATACAAAATTGAGAGAATACAGATTAGGACACACAGGTACTGACACACAGGACGGTTTATTCACAGACTTCGACAGTCCAACATTCTATGACGCAACAACAGGCAAGATCAGAGGATTGAATGTGGACAAGGACACAGACAAACTTACAGAATACCCATGGCAGATGTGGAATGACTACCATAAGAAATATGTTTCATCAATAACCATCAGTAAGGGTGGATCAGGCTACACTAAAACTCCAACAGTCACGGTAGTGGGAGGAACAGTAATGGCAACAGGCCCATTCCAGATACTGGCAACAAGTTCTTTTGGATCAACATCGGGCAGTTATGGTTACTTCTATCCATTGTTCAGCAGTCAAACACAGGCAGAAATCTATGACACACAGAATGGGGGTGCAGGAACAACAAACATTTATAGATTTGATGGGTACACAGGCACGTACTATGGACCAAGCACGAGCATCACAGCCCAATCAACGATATCAGGTGCATTCAAGATGTACACAACACCTAACACGACAGCGGCAACTGCCACAGCAACAGTTGTAGATGGTGTAGTCACTAAGATCACCTTGACAGGTACTGGTGCAAACTACACTACAACACCCATGGTAGTGATAACTGGAGGTGCAGATGACGGGTCAACACCAACGGACACGGCGAAAGCATATGCAAACCTGAACAACGACTTGGTTAGAGATATTACTACAACAGTGAAATTTGACAGGGTGTCAAGCACATCTAGTGTGGTTGATTGGACAGCATCTACTAGCTATGAGTACAACCAACTGATCAGACACAAAAATGAATTATACAAAACAACAAAAGCCTTTACTGCAACAACAAATTTCAATGACAACGCAGGAGATTTATATAAAGTGTACGGTGATGAAACAGGACTGACAGCGGCGGACAGGACAAAAGGTTTCTACACACCAGGAACAGGGATGGCAGGCAATGAACTGTCTCAGGTAATGTCGGGTGTTGACTACGGCGGCACTATGGTAACAGGATTGTTGTTCTCGCAAGAAGCTGGTTGGGACAAGGCAGGTTGGTATGATTTCCCATGGGACAACTACGGTGAGTCCAGAGTCAAAGCCTTCAGTGCTACTGGAGCCTCAGCAAACTTTGTTATTACTCCGGCACCGGCTGTTAGTGACGTGTACCAAGTATACGTAACATCAGGTGACAGCACGAGGAAAAAATTAAACGATATATTCAGGGGTGACGGATCTACTACATCTTTTGTGCTGTCAAGCATGCCAGATGCAGGTGCATTGGTAGAGTTCATACCTTTTGATGATGACGGTGTACTGACTCCCACAGACGACAGGACCCTTGACTCGATAATCAAGGGTGGACTGTTTGGATCTGCGATAGGATCAGCACCAAGTGACATATTGCTAGAAGGTGATGATTTCATATCACCAGAAACCAGCTATGCTCCAGAAGAGACTGTTCCAGGACAGCTATTTGATGCACTAGATATCAAAGTTTACACATCTCCTGAGTCAGGAGTGCCATTCATTTCAAGCAAGAATCACAGAGGTGATGGAAGTACTTTGACATTTAGCATTGGCGACTACCCTGGAACACTAGGTTCTGTCATGGTTTCAGTAAATGGAGCAACACAGAAAGTTTCATTAGATGGTTCAACTGCAGGAGATTATTCAGTTGACGTTGCAAACAAGACAATAACATTTTTAAGCACGGCGCCAGCGGCAAACAGTGTGGTAGCGACAAGAGTTTTCGCAATAAGTGGAGAGAATTACAGGGTACTGGACCAATACACAGGAGATGGAAGCACAGTGGCATTCACTACATCGACTAGGGGTGAGTTTAATTTGGATTCAACTGTGTCTGACATTTACATAACTATAGACGGTGTGCCAACCACAGCATTCACAACAACTACAACTGCCAACACAATTACAGTAACATTTAGTTCTGCACCGCTGGCAGATGCATTTGTTCAGATTGCAGGGTTCAACAAGTCTACAACAAGCACAAGAAGTTTTGCCAGCGTAAGAAATGAAAAAATTACATATGATGGATCAACAAACAGATACACTTTAACTTATCCACCAGGATCCATAGGTCCACTGTCAGGATTAACAATAATCGAATTGAATGGCAAAGTTCTGAGAGGACCAGATGTAAGTTACTACACGGGTGACGGAAGCACTTACAGTTTCAATCCAGTGGCCGGATTGGGTGACGATTCAACGATAGATCCAGCCAAGGTTATCACAAGTGCCTCACAAATACAAGTACACATAAATGGTGTATTACAGGAATTGAACACAGACTATGTTGTTAACCTAGGAGCATATGATAAAACTGCAGACGTAACCACAACACTTGCTGACACAAGCACACTGACTGCAGACACTATAGGTTCTCCAGAAAGGATAGAACTTGTAAATCCAGCATCAAGCACAGACTTGGTAGCAATAACAACTTTAACCGATAACCAATATTACAATGAAGGGTCGGACATAATTTTAGACGTGGCACAGATAGATGCAGACTCAAGCACTTTAGGATATCATTTAAATCCAGCTGATGTATTGTCAGTGACTACATTCAACAACGCACTTGGAATGAAATTGAGAAGAGAGGTCCTAGAAGGCAGAACAAACAATGTGTTCAGCTTGAGATTTGAACCTTTGAACGGTGCATACACTTATGTTTGGTTAAACGGAGATCAACAGACACAGGGATATGACTTTACAATTAGTGGCAACACAATAACATTTGTTGGCAAGACAATAACAGCTTCGGACAGACTTGACGTCATGTACTTCGCAACAGAGTCTGCCGCGAGTGCAACAGGATTTAGGATATTCAAGGACATGCTGAACAGGACATTCTACAAACGTATCAGCAAAACAGCAACAACAGAACTGGTCGATGATCTGACCGATACAATAGACACAATGCAGGTAAAAGACGGAACTGCATTGCCAGAGCCTGATGCGTCAAACAACATGCCGGGTGTGGTCTTTGTAGACAAAGAAAGAATAGAATATTTTACCAAGAACGGAAACACGTTGGGACAACTAAGACGTGGAACACTTGGAACAGGAATTAAGGACCATAGCGATGGCACATTAGTGGTAGATGCCAGCGGATCTCAAACTATACCTTATGCGGACACAATATACACCAACACCTTCACAGGTGACGGTAGCACTGTTATTTTCGCACTATCACAAGCCCCAGCCTCCGCTAGTGAGTTAGACATATTCATTGGTGGCCAACGATTGTTGCTTACTAGCGAGGATGGATCAACTATAAACTATTCTGTGGATGGATCTACTACGGCAGTCACATTAAGCACTGCTCCAGCAGACGGAACACAGGTTAAAATCTTACACAAGAGAGGACAGGTATGGTACACGGCATTAGATGGCAATCCTGCTGACGGTAAGGGCTTACAAGCTTCTACATCACAACAGGCTAAATTCATTGCTAACGAACCAACAAACGCACCTGAATAAATACACTAGATGACACAGGACAACAAACCACAAGAAACAGAAGAAGAGAACAAAAAGCCTCAAGATCAAAGCGGAGTTATGATAGAAGGGCACATTAAAATTTTTGATCCGGAATCAGGCGAAGTAATGGTGGACAAAAGAAACGCAATCCACTATGAAAACATGTCACAGGCACTGGCTAATTCATTAGCTAACAAGACAACAGGATTCGTGCATGAGATGGCATTCGGTAATGGTGGTACAACTGTTGATCCAACAGGTATAATCACATACCTTACACCAAATTCTACAGGATCAAACGCCACACTGTACAATCAAACATATTACAAAGTTATAGACGACAACTCTGCCACGAACAAAGACACAACAAGGAACAAGATGGAAGTGAGACACACGGCAGGTAACAAGTACACTGACATCGTTTGCACTTGCACACTGGACTACGGTGAGCCAACAGGACAGGCCGCATTTGACAACACGACAGATTTCAATGGAGAGTACGTTTTTGACGAACTAGGATTGAAAGGTTGGGAAGGAACAGAGAACGGGTCGACCAACAAACTGTTGACGCACGTCATATTCCACCCGGTACAGAAATCTCTAAACAGACTGATACAGATTGATTACACTCTAAGGATACAATCATTAACGACATTTACTGAAACAAGTTCAACGGCACTGTCTACATCAAACACAGTGAGTGGAACGACTTCAGGTAGTAACACAGGATACTAATAGATGGCATACACAGTAAACAAGACAAACAGTGCGGCATCACCGAACCAGTACACGGTACAGGATGGTGTTGTAAACACACAGACTGATTTAAGTTTTGTTGGAAAAGGATATGCCGGTTACGGAGAAGTGATTGCAGAAAACTTCCTAGCATTGATGGAGAACTTCGCAAACGACACAGCACCCACCAAACCTATTACAGGACAGCTTTGGTATGATACTTCGGCGAACAGACTTAAAATATACACAGGTTCAACGTTCGTACCACCAGGTGCCAATGTTCCTTATCAGTCACTTGCACCAAATGCCATGACACAAGGGGATCTTTGGATAGACTCGGACAATGGTCAGCTTTTCTATTTTAACGGTTCTTCAAGCATATTGGTAGGTCCATCAAGTACAACTGGAAACACGAACGGTTTCATTTACGATTCACTTCTCGATTCAACTGACACAACACAGAACATCACAAAATGGTACAACGACGGTAACCTGATAGCAATCATATCAGAGGATGAGTTCACACCAAAAACAAGCATAACAGGATTCGCAACAGTCAAGAAAGGTATAACACTTTCAACAGCAATATCAGATTTAAAATTCCAAGGTACAGCATCAGACTCAGATAAACTAGGGGGTGCATTGGCATCCACTTTCATGAAGTCAAATGCAAATGACACAACTTCAGGAACGTTGGGGGTAGTGAACGATGGTGGTTTACAGGTGGGTGCAGACAGTGACTTATCAATAACAGTAGACAGCACAGGCGTGGTTGTTTCCAATGTGATATCAGACACAGACATAACATTTAAAATGAACGATGGCGGAACAACGACCACTCTAATGACCATGGATGGCTCGGTAGCTCGCGTTGGTATCGGAACAATAACACCAACAACAAAGTTAGACGTGAGCGGAACAGTAAACGCAACAGCATTTACAGGACCAATCACAGGTGCAGTCACAGGAAATATCACAGGAAACATTACAAGCTCGGGTGCCAACACAATGGGCACACTGGTTTTGAGTGATAAGATTACTACGCAGGAGATTGAGCCAGACACAAATGCCACTTATGATATTGGAACGTCAAGCAAAAGTTACAACACAGTGTATGCAAAAGCAACGTCGGCACAATACGCTGACTTGGCTGAGATATATGAGTCCGACTCGGAGTACGAAGTGGGCACAGTTGTCATATTTGGTGGCGAGAAAGAAATCACGGTTTCAAGCATGGGTGCAGATCCAAGGGTGGCGGGTGTCATCTCTGAAAACCCAGCGTACCTGATGAACTCAGAAGCAACGGGACAACCGGTAGCATTACAAGGAAAGGTATCATGTAAAGTTGTTGGACAGGTCAGCAAGGGAGACATGTTGGTTACACACTCACAACATCCAGGAGTCGCTAGGAAAGGAACAAATCCTTCAATGGGTACAGTGATAGGGAAAGCACTAGAAGAATACAATTCAACCGATATAGGCACGATTAATATTGTGGCTGGAAGACTATAAATATAAGCAAATGGCATACACAATTAACAAAACAGACGGATCAGTAATAGCTACAATAACAGACGGTACAGTAGATAATACTACGTCGGTACAACTTTTTGGAAAAAGCTTCTCAGGATTTGGTGAAGGCCTTAACGAAAACCTTGTAAAACTATTAGAAAATTCAGCAGGAACATCAGCACCATCGGCACCTTTGACAGGTGAGCTTTGGATGGATACCGCAGTAGGACAATTAAAAGTATATAATGGATCAGCATTTGAACCAACAGGTGGAGCAAAGTCACAATCAACGGCACCAACAAGTCCAGGAGCAGGGGACTTATGGCACGACTCAGATGATGATCAACTTTACGTATACACAGGATCAGCATTCCAACTGGTGGGTCCGGTCTACACAGCAGGACAGACACTTTCAGGTTGGCAGATCGAAACATTGGCGAGCTCAGGAGGAAACAAGGTTGTTTCTTCAATGTATGCAGGCAACACAAGAGTAGCAATATTATCAAAAGAAGATTTCACACCTAGTGTGACACAGTCAGGTTTCGCGGCAGTCAAGGCAGGAATCACATTGAACTCAACACTTGGTGCTGTGTTTGATGGAACAAACACACAGGCATCGTTTATTGATGTATCAGGAACATCAAACACTTCCGGCACAGTAATCGCAGGTGGAAACTTCCTGAGAACAGACGCGGCAGACACCACAACAGGAGCACTGACTGTAGACACAGATGCAGGAATTATCATAGGTGATGCACAAGAACTTACAGTAACGGTTTCAAGCAACGATGTTACAGTTGCACAGACTTCACAGGACAAGGATTTAAAATTCACAGTAAACGATGGCGGAGTTACTAAAACACCTCTAACACTTACAGGTGCAGACGGCGGCATAGACTTGGTAGGAGACCTTACTATAACAGGTAATCTGAACGTCAGTGGTGCATACAACTACACTTCGTCTGAAATAGTTCAACACTCAGACACTTTCTTGAAAGTGAACGCAGGTGGTTCAGAAGCGGATGCAGGACTTATTGTAGAAACGGCAGACACAGATGATGCAAGATTATTTTATGATGTATCTGAGAATCGTTGGTCAGCAGGTGAGAACCAAACATATTCTAAACTATTACTGTTTTCAGACATGACAGACGACGGTGATACAAACAAAGGCACAAAACCATTAACAACAGATGCATCAACAGGTGACTTGAAAGTTACTACATTGACATTGAATGCAGTAGGTACAGCAATAACAACATCAAACACTGCACTAACAACTGCGGCAACTATTGGACAGGTGGCAACATACGGACTACAATGGGGCGGCTCTCTAAAAACAGTTTCAACATCAGATCCAAGTGGTGGCAGTGATGGTGACTTCTGGTTCAAGTATGAGGCATAACCATGCCTACAGTAATTAAAAAATTCCAATACTCAGGAACACTAAACCAAGTAAGTATACCAGCAGGCACAACTACCGTAGACATGTATCTATGGGGAGGTGGCGGAGCTGGTGGCGGAGCAGACGCAGGAGGTAGCGGTGGCTCAGGCACAGCAGGACATTATGTTTCAAAAACAAGTTATTCACTAACATCCAACGTCGGTGACGTTCTCGAAGTAGCAGTTGGTGGTGGTGCCGCAGGTGGTGGTGCCGGCGGAAGCGCCAATGGTGGTGCTAACGGAAAAGGCAAGACAGGATTCTCAGGTGGTAACGGTGGTGCTTCAGGCCCACGGGGTTCATCAGGAGCAGGTGGTGGAGGTGGTGGAGCCACAACAGTATTCATAGATGGTTCAGCAGTCGCAACAGCAGGCGGTGGCGGCGGTGGAGGAGGAGCAGGTAGGACCTCTAACGGGACATCAGGTATCAGCACAAATTCAGCAACAGCACGATCCCCAGGCACACTGGGAGAGAACGGTGCGGGCCACTCCGGAGACGGTGGTGGTGGAGGAGCCGGAGGTGGAGGAGCCGATGGCGGTACAGGCGGAAACGGTGGATCTAATGACACTGGAGGCACAGGTGGTAGAGCAGGATCAGACCTAGTACCATCATCAGGATCTAGTTCAGCGGGTTCAGGTGTTACACCAGGAGTGGTTACTCTAGAGATAGGTGGAGTTCAATATTATGATTCAGGAGTAGCAGTAGGATCATCCGGCAGTTCAGGATCAGCAGGAAATGGATTAGCAGTACTTGTGTTTAATGTCGGAGTACAGGCCAGTACCAAGATCAATGGAACATGGACAGATATATCAAACATATATACAAAAATTTCAGGGGTATGGACGGAAATCACAGCAGGATATGTGAAAGTGTCAGGAGCATGGAAGGCACTATTCAACTCAGGAATAACTTTTACACAAACAGCCGCAGGGTTTGGTGATTCGTCAGGTGGAGCAACTTCAGGCTCGGGTGGATCAGGACCAAGTGGTGGTTGTTTCATAGCAGGAACAATGATATCAATGAACGATGGTTCGTTGAAACCGGTTGAGCAAGTGGACATAGGTGACACAGTTTCAGTTGGTGGCAAGGTGTTCGCAACAGGTAAGTTCTTGATAGACAACTTGTATGACTACGACGGAATCCAAGTATCAGGAACGCACATGGTCAAAGAAGATGGCGCATGGACAAGAGTTGAGGACAGTAGACTAGGAGTATCACTGGGTGATGACGAAGTAATAGTGTACGTGTTCGGTAGCGAAAACAGAAGAATAATTATAAACAACACAGAATTCACAGATTACTTTGAATTAAGTGAACAGCAAGAACTAACCAACCACGGTGAACAATTTTTTAGTAATTGGCAAGATCATGATAGACAGATACATGATAAAAATGTTAATATACTGAATGCTCGATAAATCATATTACCACGGACAGCAAGGCGAATGTTTCCTGAGACTAGAAAAACATTTCGCAGAGATCAAACACGAGTTTGACTCACAACCCAACAAGACATTCTTAGATCCAGAAGACTTCTCAGATAGCGTAAGGGGACTTCCGGATGACTTTGATGACAAGTCAGGTGACTATGTGCATGGACAGTGGAAAGCACTGGGAATACAGTCAGGAGAACACGAGGGACAATCGTTCAATGACTATCCCATGCTGTATTCGATACTGAGAAAATTCCCATACAAGACCAATGTGGCAATAATGACTGTTGGACCAGACACAAAGATTGGTAATCATACGGACAACGAAGGTGGTTGGAGATACCAGATGTGTTTGGATGACGGAGGAGGAGACCAGAGTGGTATGCACGTGATGAACTTAGAAACCCGTAAACAGGAACTGATGACTTGGAAGACAGGTGAAGCGTTCGTTTTCCAACCAGATATACAGGTACACAACGGTTTTAACAACAATCCAGGCGAGAGAACCACGTTATTAATTGACTTTTTCAAAGAATCACTGTACACTAAAGATAAGTTCGAACAATATTACCAACACTATTCGGAATGTTTCGAAGGGTTGGAAAATCTAGTGGATGTGTATGAATCAAGGAAACAAAAATAAAATAGCAATCATAGGGCACACCAAAGGGATAGGTAAGGCCATATCGGACCTGTATCGGAAAAAGAATTACACAGTCGTTGGGTTGAGCAGTAGCAACGGATATGATTTACAATGTAGTCAAGTAGAGATAATGGAACAGCTGGATGACTGTCAGCTGATTGTACTCAATGCGTATGTTGGCAGAGGGCAAATAACCTTGTTGAAAAGAATATACGGCAAATTTGTTTTCGAGGACAAGAAAGTTGCAGTGATCACAAGCACGTCAGGTACTCCTATTGGAATGGATGAGGATTTACAAAATACGGAATACACAGACTACTGCGAGAACAAGAAAAATCTAATAGATTACATAGAAGAGCTACAACAAGAATTATTAAACAAACCTTTGTCAGTTTATGATGTCTGTCCGGATGTGGTGGACACGGACATGACAAAGGGCTTGTGGGAAGACCTACCAAAATTAAGAGCAAACGAAGTTGCAGAAGCAGTGCGTTACTGTTTTGAATCAACATTCAACGTCAACAAGATAGTGATGCAAAAAAATGTTAGTTAGGGCCTGGGACAGAGACAAGGATTATGACACACTGGTCAAGTGGTGGACACAGTGGGAGTTTGGCACGGTGCCCAAGGAATGCCTGCCACCGGACGGGATAATTGTGGAAGTGGACGGAGAGCCTGTGTGTGCTGGAGGGTTATACATAGGTGAGGGAACACAGTTCGCTTTCATGGAATGGATAGTCACAGACAAGACAGCAGAATCAAGGAATGTGCATAAATGTCTAAAATTGTGTATCGACGGCATAATGAAATTGGCAAAAGACAAGGGAATGAAACTGGTGTACACCGCTACAAAGGAACAAGCTCTGCACAAAAGGTATCAAAAATACCACGATATGGTGCTTACGGAGAGCAACGTCAAGACTTTCCTGAGGGACCTGGATGGATCGTATTCCAAGGATTTAACCTGGATATCAGACGATGAGCAGATAGAAGAACATAATAAATAAGCATAAGGAGTACATTTAAATGGCAACAAAAGAAGAAGTAGCAGATTACATCAACAGCAACTACGAGTTGACATGGACGGCGGAGGAAGAAGCAAAAATAGATCAGATGCTGACCCCGGAATTGGCGTCCATCTTGATCAAATTAGTGGGAGATGTTAGTTTCCTAACAGAAGTCAGGGATAACAAGTCAAACAACTAGAGCATGGCATACAAGATTAACAACACATTTGGGACCTTGTTGGTCACACTAGCGGACGGCACAATTGATGTGGCCACAACCGATCTTACACTGATCGGAAAAGGTTATGCGGGGTTCGGGGAGAAACTGAATGAGAACCTTGTCAAGCTACTAGAGAACTTCAGCAACACATCGGCACCATCAAATAAAATTCAAGGTCAACTTTGGTTCGATCAAACAAACAAAAGATTAAACGTGTACGACGGAACGAAATTCAAGCCAGCCGGCGGTCCAACGAATTCAACATCACAACCAACCAACGCAGTATTAGGTGACACATGGTTTGACACGGCAAACACGCAGTTGTATGTGTACAATGGCACAACATGGACACTGATCGGACCAACAACAGTTGCTGGTTCTGGTGTTACACAGGTAGTCTCGGAAATTGCATCAGACGACACAGGAGTCAACCAATCATACTTGAAACTGGTTGCCAACGATGCGGTGGTAGGTGTGGTATCGAACGTGGCATTCACTCCAAGCTCAACAGAAGCAAATGCGACGGCATTGATCGGTGCAGGTTTCTCAAGCGTGGCACAGGGCATACAGCTATCAACGGCAGTGGCAAGTGCCAAGTTCAGGGGAACGGCCACGGACTCAGACGCACTGGGCGGAGTTGCGGCGGCATCGTACTTGAGATCCAAT
>Ga0115570_10000972_pt1 | contig 23389 bp, 18 predicted proteins | sample COGITO_mtgs_1205_3_FD_87294 | JGI IMG/M metagenome (GOLD analysis project Ga0115570, IMG submission 87294) | Pelagic marine microbial communities from North Sea - COGITO_mtgs_120524 | ecosystem: Environmental > Aquatic > Marine > Epipelagic | place: Germany:Helgoland, sampling site Kabeltonne... | reverse complement strand
TTTTCTTTCTCTTTTTGAAGTTTTAATTTGTTCTTTGCTCTTACATTCTCAAGCTCTATTTGCGATTCCTTACCAGCAAAGCCCTGAGTCTGTGTAGTCTTTTTATCTAACTTGCTCTCAATCTGTAGTTGTACTGTCCTACGAGCATCTTCCATCTGATCAGGTGTCAACATCACTACAGGCATTCCATTTCCATCAGTCCTGTACTGAATTGTACCAGGCTCATCCTTGAGTGAAAACTTTACTCCTTTGTTCGACAACACCTGTGCAGCGTTCATACTAGACAAATCATCTGCCTGTCCTGTTACAGTAGAGACCTGGTCTTCTATCCACTCTCCATAAGTACTATCTGTTCCCAGTTCTTTCCATATCTGTCCAAAAAACTCTTCTGAAATAACACCACCCCCATCTACATATATACTCGCCCTATCCTGAATTTTTGAGGTAATCACTGTGCCTAGGTTCTCCACTATCTTGTCAGTAAGCAATCCTGTGTTACGCCTGTCCAGCTGGAATGCTGTCCTGTTGTTAAGTGTAGCCAGACTCTGATACATCTCGGGGTTTTTCTTTAGGTCTGGTATAACCATGTTACCATTGCCATCGTCCTGTAGTGTAACTATAAGCATCTCACCAGTTGACGGGTTGCTTATTAGCTGCTTGTTCTTTAGGTCTGTGTAATCAAACGTACCCTTGTTAAACGCAATCTCTAAATCTGACGCTATCTGATTTCCATCCTCTCCGTTTTGCAGCCTTGCCATAGCAGCCTTGTACTTATCGTCTGCGGTCTTGGCAAATGTACTTAGGTTTGCGTACCCATCCTTCTGCTGCTGCATAAACAGCTGGTATTCTTCAGGCTTTATAGCACCGTTACGCAACAGTTCCATCTGCGTTTGTAAGGCGTTCTTAGAGAAGTTACCACCCCTTATAACGAAACCATTGACAGACTGGTTATCAAGGTCGGCAACCAGAGACAACTCCTTCATAGCCTCCTGAGTAGATACCTCAATATCGTTCCTCCTCTTAGCCCTGTCTTCAGAAATTCTTTTTACCTCAGTGGTAAGGTCTTTGGCTATAACGCCCCAGTCTACCTGAGTTGAGTCAGTGTCTCTCTGTGCGTATACAGAGAACTGGTTAGCCCCTGATGGTGTGTCCTTTCTTTCCTTTGCCATTTTTTATTTTATTTTAAAAATCATAAAATTTACGTGAGGTGCTTGAACTATTTAATGATTCTCTATCGTATAATGTCTTACCACTATTTGTTCTTGGGGCTGTTACATTGCTGTTTGCATTCCCTACTCCACCATCGTATGGCGGCAGATTTATCGATCCCCCACCCATATAAATTTTTTCTGCGGGATTATAAAAACCTCCAACCATACTAAAAATCTCCTCTGAAGAATATTCTCCTGATTTTATCTTCTCTCTTAATTCTTGTGGTAGATTTATTAATTGTTTCCTAAAGTCAGATTGAGACATACCTAGTGGAATGTCACCAATATTTATCCCCTTCATTATATCCTCAGCATCTTTTGCTGGCTTAGTCTTGCCATACAAATCCATTCCCTCTCCTATAGTTAAACCAGCTGACACAACCCCAGATATGGCACTCTGCGTTGCAGCCGTACTAGCCTGTTCAGCGTCCCTAGCCATAAGCTGTTGGTCTGCCGCCTGGCCTATATCCATCTGTAACTGTTGTTGGTTTATGTTCTGCTTGGAGTCGGCCTTCATCTGCCTGTTGGCATAAAGCTCCTGACCCAGACCAATACGTGTCTGCTCGTTGGCCGCTGCCGCAGCTGCAGTTAGACCCTGCACCCCACCGATAAGATTCCTTGTGTCACCCTCCTGCAGTGCCTGTATAGTCTGCTGCTGGTTTGCCATGTTTTGAGCAAACTGCTCTTCGTATGCGTCTAGGGGTACGTTCAGTCCCTCGTAGTAGTCCTTCTCTGACTTCTTTCTGGCGTCCGCTATTAGCTTATCAGAAGCAACCCTTGCCTTCGCTGCCACTTTTGATTGGTTTGCGGCTTGTCTGTAAGACAGTCCCGCACCTATTAAACTACCTCCAGCTGCTATTGTTGTTGCTACCCCCATGCTATAATATTTTAATCATTTCACTTGTGTATTTAGAACCCTCTGTGTACCCCAGCTCCTTATATGCCTCTATAAGTGGCTTGCTCTGTATCAGTGCGTATGAGTACCTGTGTCCACTGTTCTTTGCTATGTCTGTTATGTGACCTATAAGCAGCCTTATAGCCGCCTTTCTTTTGTCCCTGTCCTTGTAGTTTATGTTCGATATAATCCAGTCACACCAAACCACTTTAGAGTTTGTCATGTACATAAACCCTGCACATACAGGGGTGGCATCGTCATATACTATATACCCACCAGTACCGTCCTCAGGTAAAAAATCTTTAGGGGGCGGTGTCCATCTCCAGTCTCTCCACCACTGACACAGTATATCGTCATAGTCAGTAGAGCTTAGTCTATTTATATTTAATTCCATTTAATGCAAAGATAATAAATTTCTATGGAAAACTTTTCATCACACTACTTCCCACTGCAAATAGCTCTACTGGTGTGGTGTCGTCATTAACCAACGTAAACTCCATGTAGTATCCCCTCATGCCATAGCTCTCCGCTATAGTGTTGTTAACAAACATTAGGAACTGGCCTGCGACTGGGGCTGTAGCCCCTGCTATAGTAGTATCCAAAGTAACCGTACCACTGCTTCCAGACTTAACCACTTCTGTCACCTGTCCTGCAAGGGATGGCGAAGAGTTTGGTGCTAGTGTGTAAGCAGTTGCCCCGTTTGTTATGATGTTCCCTATGTTGTTGTTGAACGTACACAGCACCGTATCGGTTGGACATGTAGTACTTCCCGCACTTATTGTTAATCCACTTGATACCGTTGGTACTACCTGTGAACAGAAAGTTGTATTAGTGCCACTATTTAAAGTACCTTGTAGTACATTACCATCACAATCAGTTATTTCATAAAACCCAGTACTACCAGTATTGTTAGTAATTAAATAAGACTGACAACCTATCCCAGTAACAGATACTATGTTGCCCAAGCCATTTGAGTACCTTAGGGAGAAGTTTGTTACCCCCGTGTTGTGTCTTATGTACGCAAACCATTCACCCTCCTTCTGCTCGAAGTTTATCTCAGGTACATTACCCTGGCTTAGGTCAGTAAGCAGAGACGTACAGTCCCAAGACGCATTACTCTCAAAAGAAAGTGTCTTAAACAGCTTTATAGTTACCGATGGCTGTGGGTTAAACACGCTCGTAACACTTGACGTACCCTGTACGCCATAGTAGTTGTTACGTATGCTATTGGTATTGTGCCTATACATGTTTCCGTTCTGGAAGGTGTACAGGTATCCATTCATCCCCTTTACGTACTCAGGGAAGTATGTATAGAAAGACGGCCAACCCTCAGCCCCCTCGCTGTAGGTCAGTGTAAATGGATTACTTGATGACGGTACTGGCATGTGTATTATTTTTTAAGGTGTTTGAGGTTGGCATGGGCCTTTCTCTATAACCACACCGTTTCTTACTTTAATATATTCCCCTACGCCTGGAGATGATGGTATGTCTACGTAGTAATAGTAAGCAGTTGATGTATCGTTAAGGTACACAGAGCCATCTGATTGTGTGAATACAAAGTTACCCACATCAGGCGTGGTGTTCGTGTCCAGATCAAACTGCTGTGTCGCATAGTTATAACCGTCTGAATTTCTTGCGAAGTAATACGTATTAAAAATTGGTGTGTCTGTACAGAAAGGAATGCTTTCGTTAGAGAATTCTGCATCAAAGAACGGCAGTTGTGCGGGACACTCAACCTCCCATCTCATACTAGTTGTACACAGTGGTGAATAGTTAAGCATGTCAGCAAAGGTAGACGCAGCATTTGTTTTTGGAAAAACTAAGGTATAAGGTTTAGAAGCATTCCCTGATGCAATATCTAAAAAACCTACTTGGTTGTTATTAACCACAACCGTCTGGTACGTCCCCTGCTCAACAAAAGACCCTGTCACAGATTCATATGTGTAATCTTCGAGCTGGTCTAATGGCCCGCATGGGTCTGTTGGCGTTTGATCGTAAGTGTCAACAAAAGTTGTGTCTCCAGCATAAACTCCCACATACGTAGGATCGGTAGGGTTATTATTTATGCCTGCATAATCTATTTGATTTCCATTTTGATCTTCAAACTCAATACCGTTGTGGTTACCCTTGATAGTAAACCTGTTATAGTTACTTCCATCGTGTGTTATTATTGTACCCACTGGGTATACAAAATTATCTGGCTCTTGAACTTGAATCCTAAAAATTACAGCACCCGTTCCACTACCTAGCTCTAAGCATGATGAGTACACTCCATTTGTACTCTCGAACACTGACACAAGAGCGTTGCATGGAACACAGCAGGTACTGCATGTCTCTGCGGATAGCAGTATGCCAAGCAATTGCTGCCTTACTATGCCTGCGTTTGAGTAGTAGCCATCTGGCGCAAGGGTAGTAAGATCAGAATCCGTAAACACGGATGTAGCCTGAGCAAAAGAGTTTCCATTAAAGTAGTATATTCCTAACTGTCCCATATTATTTTTTTAACAATTTTTTATTTGTAGCACCAGGCCATTTAATCCTACCTCCATGTACGTTGTTGCAGATATCTTATAGAACCCTGTATCTAATACATTTACCAGACCCGTTGTTGTGTCCTCACAGTTTGAACTTGTGTACACAATACTTCCTGCCACTGGTAAAGAACCAGAACCGTTGTTGTGGTAGTACGTTGAGTTTATAAACGTGTTACACACTGAGTCCTCTACCGATGATGTACTCGCTGAGAAAGAAACACAGCTCCATGTACACGTACAACAAGCTGCAATCGCAGAAGTTGAATCGTAGCACAGCTGCTGTGCGCCAATGTCCCTCAGGTCGTATATTACATACAGGTACTGGTTTCCTACTGGCAGGCTTAGTCCAGTCACCGTTGCTAAGTTTATGTTAGGGGACGGGCTTGTCACGTCTACGTTTGGTATGGTAGTAGAGGCCGCTAACAACGCATCCACGTCCGTAGGGGTGTTGGCATACAGTGTGTTAGAAGACAGGTATCTAAAGTTATCTTCTGGATACCCCCAGTCATAGTCATCAAAGTTTACCTTGTTTGTCCTGATAGTGAAATCAACTCCACTGTACGGGAACACTCCCTGTGACCTTATACCAGACTGTACATTGTAGAAGCTAAACGTATTGTTGCTCGTACCCAGTGTAGCCATGTCGCTGTCTACTGGGCTATTAGAGTTTGTGTCGCTCCAGCTATACTCAACGTGTATCGTCTCGCCTGCGCTAGTGCTTGAGTTGATCATACACTTCACTACAGTAAGTGGTATCTTCACTACACACTGTGGTGTCACACTAAATGCAGCTGTATCAACAGGCGTTATAGTGACCTGCGCATTGGTAGGTGTAAGTGCTGACTTGTTCCACGTAAAACTTCCTGAAACAGTAACCACACCCGATGAGTATGTGTTCCCGTTCCATAGCACGTCTATAGTAATGCCTCCTGAGTATATCTCGTAGTCTACTACACTGTTTCCAATTATACTTCCAAAGTTATATGTGTGCGTAACAGCCTCGCTTAGTCCCTTGAACGATAGCTGTGCGCCACACTGTAGCACAGGCTCAGGTACAGGCACAGGGTTTAAGTTTGTTCCAAGGACATACTCGTCCATGTATGGATCGAATCCACCAATCTTCTGAGTGTTCAACTGAAAGTTCCACTGGTCTCTAAACCAAGACCGCATCCCTAGGTTTGATATAACCCTAAGCCTGTCGTTACTAGAGTTACCCATGAGTTCTATCACAGCACCCCTCTTGGTATCGGTAAAGTAAAAGTAAGGCCCGTGGTTAGCAAAGCTCTCTGGATTGTAACTGATACCATACTCCTCTACACGAGCTATCTGTGTGCCTAGTATCTGTGGCACTGACACGATAGACCCGCCACCCACTGAGTCGCTGATAAGGTTCTTGTCCGCAAGTACGTAACTAATCCTATCCTCCTGTAGCGTTAGTATGTCTGTCTCCCTTGCAAACAGTAGCTGTATAGGGCCAAACGATGTCTCCAGTGTCTTAAAGTTTGCCAGACCTAGGTTGAACTCGTTAAGGTTATTTATACCAGAGCTGCTGCTGTACACACCGCTGTATGTAAGGTCAGCAAACCTGTCTGTCTTTTTGTAGTCCTGCTCCGCTACTGCCAGTCCCCTCTGCCCCATAACAACAGACCTTCCATCTATCCTGTCTAGGTACTTATAGCTCTCCACGCCATTACCAAAGGTATAGCAGTCCATGAAGTCTAGAGTAACGATTGCGTCCTGTGTAGTGGTCTGGTCTTGGTCACCAGTGTCCACGTTCCCCGTTGACTTGTGTAGCATGTTTCCAGTAGCCACGTCCCTAACTAGGGGCAGTGCCTCTGACGCATCAAAGTAAATCTCATCGTTTGCATCGGCTGGCTCTGTTTCAAAGACCATTACCGTGTTTGCCCTTTGGACTACTATCTCAGCAGACACAGTCATTTCTTGATCAAACACAGTAAATCCATTGATTCCCTTACCCCCACACCTAACACCAAGCCATAAAGGACTTGTTACGTTACCTGGATCTTGCTGTATAAACTGAAAGTACATCTTAAAGAGACCCTTCCCCACAGTATCATCAGCACGTTTATATGCCCCATCTGCGTTTGTTGGAGATGTAGCATTTGGGTCTAAACCACTGCCTGTAGGGTCAACAAAGTTAGTATTGTAAATACCGACAGGGTCAGCCCCTGAAGAGTATGTTGCGGTAGTGTCTATGTTAGAGGCAGTCCAAAATTCGTGGAAGTCACTGTAGTCCTCTGACACTACAAAGCTCCTGTCTAGCTCCCATTCTCTTACTGGCCCACCACCACCCTCAGGTCTAAAAAACTTAAACTTCATGTCTATGACTGAACCTGCAGGCAGGTCATAGTTACTTGTTGTGCCGCCAACAGTGTCGTATGTATAGCATGGGTATGATAAGGCCCATACATCATCCCCTTCCACTTTTGAGTCAGATGCTCTTGCCCTTAGTCCATAGTCAATTATAGAGTCGCTAGAAACCTGAGCAGAAAAATTGGTCGCCTTGATTTGCATGTATAGCCCTGCCAACTGCTCGCTGTCTTCCCCAAGCTCTTGCTGTCCATTTAAAAAGTCAGAGCTTTGTGCCTCTACGCCCAGTACCGTGGTCTCAACCAAGGACGTTAAAGCACCCCTTGTGTCTCTCTTTACCCTGAGCCTGTCGCCAACCTTCACCTTGTTCGTGTTGTCACCCTCTAGCTTAAAGTGTGTTACGTTGTCAAACGGGTTTGTGTAAAAGAAGTTGCTATAAACCGTCTCGTACCCAACCTTACTTGGCTTGACTACAAACTTATACTTAGTCGCCCATGTTGGTGCGTAGTTCTGTACTGTGGCCTGTATCTGGTTCTTTGTTAGACTCGCACCAGGTGGAACAAATATAGTGTTGTACTCAGATACCAAGACGGTAGAACCCCTGCCGTACTCATCTAGGTATACAATCCCAGTCTCAAAGTCTCTGTCACTGTGTAGGCTTGATTTATTTATGTTGTTAGTAAAGCCCACCCTAAACGAACTGAAGCTAAAGTACTCGTATATGTCAGTAGATGGAGTAGTACCTGTAGAGTACTTCATTGCCAGCGTCTGTAAAGTAAAGGTAGTTTCCCCAGAGGTAGCACTAATAGCAAATCCCTCCTGTGCAACACTACTTGTAATAGAACTTATGATTTTTGTAAACACACAACCGCCTGCACTGGGTGCTACTAATCCTGCGTTGAACCTATCCGTTAGAGATATGCCCTCGTCAGCCATCCCTATTGGTTCAAAGTTTGTGTTTATCAAAGTTCCTATAGCATTCTCAAAATCTGCTGAATTAACAAAGTCAAAGACATTTGCATAGTCCTGTGTGAGGTTTATGGTGACATTTATGTTAAGCGGAGAATTACTAAACCCAACATTATCGGTGTAACACGTATCAGTAGTTGTACCGTTTATAGTAAAGTGTTCAATCCTTATATCAAAAGCTAACTGCGCCCCCCTTAAGAGTTGGTCTTCTACCTCTGCAAGGTCTACTGTGGCTAAAGAGTTAGGCACATCAATAGTTGCTGATGGGTTTATAGTATAAGGAACACCAGGACTTACGGATGAGTTTTCGAGTACAGCATTGTCTAGGCTTATAAAACTTAACGATGTAGTGAATAGTGCTGTAGAGTAGTCTATGGGAATGTTCTGTCCGTTTATGTTTACTATGTCATACCCATCGGTATAGTTACCGTATATCAGCCTGTTGCCCATTATTGTTTGGGCCTGTGCCTTTAGTGGGACGTTGTCGTACAGCCTCAGTAACTCATCCGATCCTATCACAGAGTATATCTTACTGTTCGTGAACACATACTCCTGCGTTGCGTTATCTGCCCAGCCGTAGTCTTCCTTCTTGAACCTCTCTATTACATATATCCTGTTAGTGTTAGAGTCCTTATACAGCAAGTCAACTTGAACAACCCTGTCACTCCCTGTGCTAAACTTTACCTTAGCACCGTTGAATGCATTAGACATACCAGCGTTGTCATAGCTTCGGGTATCGAACCTAAAGTTTGATGGTTGGAATGCAGGCAGGCTGAATAAAGAAGTCGCACTGTACTCGTTGTTTATGTACCTGTACCTGTAGGCAAAGCTTATAAACCTGTCCTCCAAATAATTTTCTCCACCCACCACATTGATTAACTCAAACGTAGGTGCTGTCAGTGGAACTTCGCCAGTTGCTGTCTGGTCTTCAAAACCAGGTGGCTTTAGTATAACAGATATATCCTCCTCCTCTATGCCATCCACATCCCCTGAAGGAAAATCGTATGTGTCGTTTACATTTATTCTCCTTGGTGGATTCTTTCCGTCCGTAAAGAACAGTAAGTCCTCTATCTTATCTACGCCAGTTATTAAATACTCTGGGTCAAACTTTAATACGTCAAGTGTTATCACATGGTATCTGAGCTGATTGTTCTGTGTATTAAACGACACCACCATATCAACTACACCATCGGTAGCCACTGTGTTAGCGGGGTCATGAACAAACCAGTACATAGTCTCCAGCTGCCCATCGTCATACGCACCTAGGCATGTTGCCGAGCTTGACAGTGACTGCCCACCATACTCTAATGTAGTCAAGGAGTTGTTACCCTTTGAGTTCTCTACAGCACCTATCTCAGTGTTTTCAGTAGAACCCAGACGCACGTTTATAGCATCTACATATTCACCTGGTGGAAGGAGTCTCTCGTCCACAGACTTATTCATCCTACCTGCAATAAAGTTTGTATTTATTATTGGCATATTATTATTTTATCCATTTATCCTTGCCCCTCATGTTCATCAGAAGCCTGCCAGGGTGTATGTTACTAAGTCTTAATTTTGCGTTCCTTAGTAGTGATGACTTGTCTCTCCTTGCCCTGTTCACTACATACTCTTGTACACCAAGCCTACCGTTTAAGATAGAGTACCGTATGTACGCATATATGTACTCCTCAAATAACTTATTTAAACTAACAGACGCATCGTCTCCGTTCTCCATTCCGTCAGAGACATACTCTAATACCACTGACCTCATACTACTCCCAGAGCTAAAGTTTATTACCCCTGCCTTCTTGTCTACATTAAACGTAGGGTTTGAGTTTGCTGTCTCTGTATTCAGACCAAACCTTGCACCAACTTGGTAGTCAAAGTACCAACACCCGTCTACATTCCATCCCTCCTGCCCGTCATAGACACTGTTTGAGTTTAGGTATATACTCCTTGAGCCACCCCTTATACGGGCTAGATCTATTTCGCTGTCCTGAGGGCTTAGTACGTTGCCGTCTTGGTCGAATAGTAGGTTGGCATCGTTGTCTTGTAGGTATGCCTTGGCATAACTTGTCTGTATGTTTTCAGTCAGTGGACGCAGTACGCCATTCCTCCACTCAGATATCCTAACCCAGTTCACAAAGTCGGATGGCAAAACAAACCTATGGCTGCTGTCTAAGTCTAGCTGCAGTATCTTTATCTCCTTGAGTGCATCGTAGTTTAACTCCTGTATACCACGCTTTGCATGGAACAGTACCTGAAACCTGTTCAGGTTGTTAACCAACTCGTGGTTTCCTTGGTATATAAGCATGAAGTTATTAACTATATCCTCTAGTGTTACATACTGGTATGACCCCCAATTCGCATCGTTTGGGTTTCCCTCGTTGTTTGTGTAGTACTGGTACTGATTTATATATGCCATCTTAACTTGTTTCTTGTGTATCTAATGCTTCCTGTCCCTGTGCAAACTGTACAACATCTGCCTCCCTTATTTCTACTCCCGCATACTGTAAAATCTTATTAACTAAGTTAGGTTCATCTGAAAGCGGTAGCTCAAAGTCTTGATACAGACTATCAGATATATTAAATATAGGGTCGCTACCAGAGGTCTCTAAGTAAGTCCAGCTAGGTGTAAACGGATACCTGATATACTGAGCCAGTACCTGCCCCTGTTCGTGTACACTAGATGGGTATATCTTAGAGCTTAATGCGTTCTGAATATACGCAGGGTATGTCAACGTTGGCTTGGTTAGTATAGAGTTGTCCAGTAAGGTTATCTTAGCCTGTGTTACTTTCTCTGCTTCCTTTAAGTTATTAGGATTATATACTGCGTAGTCTATAGGAGACGAAATAATATTTGTACTTTCCACCTGAAGCTGTGTCTCTGACACCACACTCTCCACTAGTGTGTTTGTTGGTACACCCCCAATACTATACCCAACAACATCTCCTGGAAGTACTCCGCTTGTTACAAAGGTAGCGTTTGTGTCTATTATCTCGTTCTGACCAACCGCAAAGCTGGTTGTAGTACCCGTAGCCCTAATTGTTTGGTAGACTAACATCTTATTAAGTAGGTAGTAGTCACTTCCGTTTAGTGTTGCGGTAGGTAAAAGGTACGAGCTTTTATTTAATGTAGCCGTACTCTGATTTTGTAGGGGTGCTAGTACCGTAAACGTGTCTATAACCTCCTCTAGTCCCTTTACTATATCTGCGTAACCAGTCCCTGAAGACCTGTTATTTTCTCTGTTAATCCAGTTGTTGTACTGATAGAAGTAGTCCTCAAACAAGTCCATCTGTGCCTGTAGGCAGTATAAGTTAAAGTCTTGGGGAGATAGATATCCGTAATTGTTTTTATTGAGTACAGCTAACACTGTATTTCTCACAGAATTTATCATCGATATTCTTTTTTACAAAGATAACAAAAAAAAAGAGGCCTAATTTTTTAAGCCTCTCTCTCTTTCTGTTTAGTTAACGCTACTATGCATTAACAATACTCGTCACTGCCTTTGGTAGAACCATCTCGAAGTACGGATTCTGCCAAGAAGTTGCAAGGGCTACCTCAGTTGCCTTGATAATTGCTAAACAAACGTCACTAGCTACTTGAGCTGCTGTAGTAACAGTAGTAGTAGTACCGTCCGTGTATTTAACAAGAACCGTTGTATCAGTCGCTGTCGGAGTAGTTATAGTCTTAATTCCTGTAAGCCCTATAAGCTGTCCTTCAACTGCACTAGCATTTGTAATCTTTAAAAACTTTACCATGATAAAAATTTTATGGGTTAATAATAGTCACAAATATAACTGTTATTAACTATTGCTACTTAAGCGTTTCTTTAGTAGCTTGTAAGTCTCAATGCCATCATCTGTCTGGAACAATGAAGCCACAATGTAGTACGGGTCTTCACCAAACGGAACGGTTAGTAGCTTAGTTTTATTCTTTGGTAGGTTAAAGTAAACGTCTTTACCTGAGTTCCTGAATGACAGGTAAGAGTTATTAAAGAACTGAACAACATCATTGGTCAGGTCTAGCATAGGATCGTTTATGGTCTCCATAAAGTCATGTGGACTGTTTCTTGCATAGACAAGTACATCCCTCTTAATCTCAGCGGTAGACATCTTGTCAACCGAAACCCCGATCAATACCCTTGCCACAGCCAATAACTTATCGCCCTTTAGTTCCTTTGCAACAATCATCGCATCAACAGCCTTCTCTACCATCTCTAACTCCTTGGACGCATCCCTTGACTTATTTACAACCTCATACACCCTCCCATTAGACGGGTGGTAGTGTAAGAACTGCTGTAGTACTTGGTTTTGTTTAGGTACGAATAGCATGCCATCCTCGAATACGATAGGCTCTAGTATAGCGTTACCATCCTGCTCGTCCTCGAACGGACTCTTTTGGTTTCTCGCATACCTCAGTGGCCTGTTAAGTCCCTTGCCCTCATCGAAGTGTAACAAAGGTGATCTCCTAGAGTGCCTTGATGACAGCATATAGCTGAGTGGCGCACGGTCTTGTTTTAGCCTGTAAGTTTTGTCTACAAACTTTTGTGTTTTTTTCATTTGATATAATTTAATTTAGAATTAAAAAAGGGGAGACTGTTACATCTCCCCTAACATTACTACTTATTATGCATCTTGGAATAAGAAGAAGTTGTTTGCGCCTAATACACAAACTGCTCTCTCTGTCAAGAAGTTTACCTCCATAGCATCCAAAGAAGATGTCCTTGCTCCACCAGCTGAACCAGTGATCCAAGTTTTATAACGTCTGTCTTCAGTCTCAGAAGCTCTGTAACGAACGTGTAAGAAAGGACGCTTTGCATTCTTTCCTAGTACCTGGTCGTATACTGTAGTCGAACCAGCAGGAACTAACATTCCGTTGATCGCACCGCCTACAAGACCACCTCTCATTGTTGGGTCGTTAAGATACTTCCAGTCAGACTTATAGAAGTCATAGCCTCTCCTGAATCCTGAGAACCCAAGATTTAAAGCCATCTCCTCGTCATTGTCAAACAGTCCATATGAAGTACCACCAGCCCCGTAAGAGTTCTGAGCAGCTAACATGTCGTCCATATCAAACGAGAAGTTTCTGTTCACGAAGAGAACGTTCTCCTCGATTGCTCCCTGCTTGTCTAGCCTCTGTATAATAGAATCAAACTCAGCAAGCGTTGTTGGATTACCTCCACCAAACACGTTACCTCTCTGACCCACTACGTAGAACACACCCTCTGAACCGTTAAGGTTAGCTTGTGATGCTCCAGCTCCAGTACCTTGGAAGAAGTCTCCTGCCCCAGAACCAGCCTCTGCAGGCACGGCCTCAATCATTGCAGTCTCCATGTAGTCCTCGAAACGTAGTCTCGTGTCATGCTCAGACTTTAGATACCAAAGGTATCCGCTTACTCCGTCCTCGCCTGATACCTCGATCCATCCAATCTGAGCCATGTCAGAACCAGAGACAGCGTACTTGTCCTTGATAATTATTGGCTTGTTGTCAAAGATTAGGTCGTCAGACTCGTTAGATCCTACCATCCCCTCAGTTCCCTTGTTGAACTCAGACCCGTAGATAAATATATCACAAGCTACACCCGCTGCCATTGTCTGTCCACCTGCCTCGTAGTAGGCTACTGTTACTTGGTTTGCCCCCATTGCTCCTGATATAGGAGCTACAGTGATCACACCCTTGTTAGTTAGGGTAGACCCAGGTGTCCTGTCGGATATCATTACCGTCTGTCCGACCCTTAATGCCGCTGAACTACCGTTAGCTAGGGCAGGGTTAAAGTTAGGCCCTGGGTCAGGAATAGTCCACACCCCAGTTAAAGCATTCACTAAACCAGCTGATGTACAGTTTTGGTACTTTACGTGTAGTCTTCCCTGCTCTGCCCACTTGATAAGGTCAGAGTTAGAAGGCATCTCTGCTCCCACTAATCTTAGGAAAGATGATACACTTCTGTTTCCATATCTCTCAAACTCTTTCTCGTAAGTATCGGGTAGATACTGATTCAAGAAATCAAAGTTTGTGATATAGTTACTTTCCAACGGCACTTGCTGTGCTGATGGCTGCAGGTCGAAACCTGGCGTTGCATTTACTGCCATAATTTTTTACTTTTTTTTGTTAATTATTTTTTTAAACTTCTAATTTTGAGTCCCTTCCCACTGCTTGTGTCTCCAACAGAACGAATTTTCAAACCATCTTTTGATGAGAGCTGAGGTGACTTACGTACATCCATGTTTATGTTCTTGGACTTACGTGTAACATCATCAACCGCTGCTGCAACACCTTGTTCATAAAAGAACTGAGCAAACTTCTCTGGATTCATAGCAACCGATAAGGCCCTGTGGTAATCCTTTGTCTCGCTCAGTAAACCCTCCTTGTCCACAAACTTGTTTATAAAGTTGTTTACGTCAGACTGTTTGTTATACAGCTCTTCTGCTGTACCTGGTTTGTAATTAATCTTCTTTTCACCGACCTCAAATTCAAAACCTTTGAACTCGTTGTTAAACACTTCCTTAGTGCGGTTTAAGAAGTAATCATATCGCTTCTGATTTTGTTCAGCAACAGAATTAGATTCGTTTATATACTTATGATATGCACTTAAGTTTTCTTTCTGATCTTCAGATAACCCACCCCCACTTGACTCAAGAGGAATTTTATATTTATCTTTCTGTTCATTAAAAAACTTACGTGCTTTCGCAAGTTCTCTTTTCTTAGCCAGCTGTCTCTTCTTGATATCCTTGTCGTCATCAAGCTCATCATAGCCAAACTTATCATCCATCAAGTCCTCGATGTCTATCGCATCTAAACCCTCCTCATGAATAGCCATGTAGTCAGCTAGTATAGAGTTCTCGTCCATGCTATCGTAGTCCTTTTGTAGTTTATAAAAGTCCTCAATACCACGCCCAGTCTCTTTCTTATACTCAAAATACTTTAACACGTCATCAGGAAGCTGCTCGTTTGACTCTCTCGTCTCGAACAACTGATCAACTGAATCAATGTCCTTGTTATACCTTTCCTTTATATACGACAGAACACTGTCGTCATCTATAGTTAATGGCTCAGGTGCAACCTCTGGCTCTTTAGTTATAAGCTCTGGCTCACTAGATACAGTCTCTGAGTCAGCAAAAGACTCTTCATGTTTCTTGAGCAACTGCTCCTCTATCTCAGCCTTTGATTTTTCTTGGTTTCCACCAACTTCTTTTACTTGTAAATTCATTTGATTTAATTTTGTACAAAGTTAATACATATTATATAATAATATTTTAGCCTACCTTGGGTTAAACTCAGCTAGATCAAATCCATCTAAGCTGTCCTCGTTGGACTCAAAGTTTATGGGTGGAAGGTTTCTCTTCCTCTGCTCAATCATCTTAGACTGCTGCGTGTTAGCCTGAGTAATCCTGTCAGACTTAGCCTTCTCCCTTGACTGCTCCCTCATGTCTATCTGCTGCTGGTCTAATCCCCTCATCTGCATCTGGTAGCCGAACTCAATCTCCATCAACTGAGCCTTTAGCTGTGCCTCGTTCTTTAGCTTCTCAATGTCCATAGCAACCTCTGCCTGCTTTATCTGCATCTTAGCCTGTGTCTCTGTCTGTATCCTCATCTGCTCGGCTTGAGACTGTGCCATTACTTGCTGCTGCTGCATCTGTGCCGCTGCTTGTTGCTGCTGCTGTACTGCCTGCTGCTCTGCCTGCTGCTTTCTCTTTCTCTTAACCTTCAGTAGCTGGTTAGCCATCTTTAGGTTATGTATCTCCCTAATGTCAATAGCGTCCTCAAGGTTTATATCCTGCTTAGATAATGCCATCTGTATGTTCTGCTCAAGCATAGCCTTCTGCTCCTCGTCTGGAGACATCTCTAGGAATATACCAAAGTCATACAAGTAGAAGTCCCTTAGGTCTTCTAATAGCCTTAGGTTGTACTTACCAATCTGCATAGCAAACTGATTCTTAAAGTTCGAGTACTCTAAGATATCTGATGTCCTTATGACAATACCTTCAGCCAAACGCTTTGTTATATACAAGCTACTGTTAAGTATGTGTCTAGTTGCCGTGTTAGAGCTTAGTGCAGCGAGCTTCTGTACACCAACCAATGCCTGTGGGTTAGGGCTTGAAGCATCCCTTGCCTCGTTCAATCCAGTAACCGTCCTAATCATATCCATGTAGTGATTATAGTTACCTATCAGCATCTGTAGCTTACCTGACCCACTGCTTGATGTAAGCTGCTGTATCGGCTGCCTTGCGTTATTAAACTCACCGTCTTGGGTGTAAGACCTACCAACAACAGAACCTGTCTGGAAGTATAGCCTCAATGCATCCTCAGGGTTGTAAGCGTTGCCTGTACCTAAGTCTACCTCGTTTAATCCATCAGCGTCTATAAATACACCGTCTGGTACAACACGAGAAACTACCTGCTGTATCTTTAAGTGTGTCATCTGTATAAGGTCTGCAAAAGGAATCATACGCCTCACTAAAGATTCGTATACACCCTTATACATCCTTGGCGCACACGCCACATAGTTAGGCAGTGCATGCTGAGAAGCTGACTTTGGTCTTACCATGTTTTCAGCTAGCTCCCACTTCAGTAAAATGTTTGTACCCATAACCATGATACCATCGTACCATACCTCTATATTCTTTTCTACCCTCTCAAACTTACCCTCCTGCTGCATCTCAACGGGTGGGTTAAACTCATCATCCTTGGCAACAACCTTGTAACTACCGTCTGCCATCTCCTTCTTCTTGTAAACAAAAGAGTGTGTGGTCTTGTAGTTAAAGTACAACAGGGTAACTGTGTCACGCTGGAACATAGAGTTCTCGTAGTACTGAGCGTTGTTGTAGTAGTTATACCAGGACTGACTATATTTAGATATCTTGTCCATATCCTCGTTTGATATGTCGGGGTCTATCTTAACAAGTTCTGCCATGGGTATGGTCTTTACCTCACCCCAGTAGTAGCAGTCCTTGAAGTATGGATCTTCTGTATAGCTGTACACAACGTTTGCAGGGTCAACATAGTCTAGCTGTACCCCCTGTCCTGGTAGAAACTGATGCTTTGCCATACTAACGCCAAGCGTCATAAGGTCGTAGTCACATCTCTTTCTTATCTCGTTGTATTGGTTCTGATTAAGTATGGTGTCTATAGCCTCCTCCGCAGCAATCTCTATAGCTGGCTTATACTTAAGCTGCATATATAACTGAAGCTCCTCATCACTCTCAGGCAGCTCAGACTCTTCCGTCTGAAAAAGGCTTAGGTCAAAGTCTTGCTCTATCTGTTGAAACAACGGACGTGCAATCATCTCCCCCTCTATCATCTTCTGGAACTCATCCCTCTTCTCCGCTGACATAGCATCCTCTGCAAAGGCTTTCACCTTAAACAGCCTGTCGTTTAATCCGTTTACTACTATGTCTACAAACTTAGGTATAACTGGAACAGGTGTCCAGTCTAAGTTAAGGTAGCTTAGGTCTCCGTCTACCGCAATCTCGTTCTTGTACTTGGCCACAGACTGCTCACCACGGGCGTACAGCCTTAGCCTATTGAACTCCCCCCATTGGTTGAAGAACCTACATGAACTATTGTCCTTCCTGAACCACTCGTACTGTATCGCCTGCCCTATCTGTAGGCCATACTCCATCGTATCTTTCTGTGCGTCAGTAACAAACTGATCAGGAAAAGCGGCTTGATTGATTTCTATTTTTACCTCTTTCATCTATTAATTATTCTACTGCGGGAATCAGTGTTGTTATATGTTGCAAATTTAATGCTTATTTTTTTATTTTCTTTTAACGGTGTATATAGGTGTTTTTGGTTAGCCATTATAGCCAGACCTGAACTTATAGACGCATCAAACTTTGTCCTGTTGTTGATGTCAAACTTTGCCCAGTCCTCTAAGGTTCTTTCAAAGTATACGTCCCCCATATCTCCCTCAGTTCTGTATATACCAGTCTCATCTAGTCCTACATATTTTTCTATATAAGACTCAATAGCAGATGCGTGTGACTGCTTTACATCCTGAGATGTGTTAGGTATGCCACCCAACTCCTTCTCTGTCTTAGACAGCTTTGAGTAAGCCTTGTCTGGTCGGTTTAAAGAAAACCCTCTATACCCCCTGTTCTTAAAGTGGTACAGTAACCGAGGTTTATTGTTCTCACATAAGATAGGCATACCAAAGAACACACACGCCATCAACACCTCCTCAAAGAATATCTCAGCAGTCTGAGGCCTTGCTATGTACTCCAAGAAGAAATGATTACTTGGTATCTCCTCCATAGAAAACTTAGTCAAACCATGCAAAGATCCGTTAGACCCCTTGCCCACAACTACTCCAGATATATCGTAGGAATCGCATCCAAAAGTTCCTAGGTGTTCGTTGCCTGGAAAAAATCTACCATTCTTCCTTATTACATTATTCTGTAACGCAGGTTTAGGCATGTAAGTTACAAAAAATCTGCCTCTTTTATTTGGAGTCCAAACTACCTTACTATCCTTTATACCATCCTTCCAACTAAACGAACCCTGAGTTACAAAGTGTTCCCTTATAAGAGAGTCGTTGTAGTCTATCTGTTGGTATATCTTGGTTAGGTTAAATATAGACTGCTTGCTCTCATCCCTAAAAGCATGAGACTCACTGCGAGGAAACTGCCTATAGAACTCATTAAGTGCATCGGGGTCTGATGTTAGAGAACTAACCTCGTTATCCCAGTAGTCAATAGCACCCTGGCTAATAAGCTCTTCGTCAATACCCATCACTGGCTTGCTTGGTGTCTTTAATACAGGCATTCCATACTTGTCTATAAACCCCTCCATGTTCCATTCCATAGGAATGAATAGGTTATACAGACCACTCTTAGTCTGTCCGTTTGAGTTTCTTTTAGACACGTCAGAGTCGTAGTATAACTGCTTAAAGTTTCTACCACCCTTGTCTAAGGCATTAGATGTAGAACCCATCATACACTTACCCACAACCTTACTACCCAGCCTGAGACATGTTTTAGTAACACGCCAGTTATTTAGTATATTATCTGGCTTATCCCACTTTCCACTCTCGTCATGTATAAGTAGCTTTAGCTTCTCACCATCATAGCTGTTGTCTGAAGTATTCTTCCAGTCAATAGTAGTATCAAGCCCCTCAAGCTTTTCCTCTTCGTCTATGAGGAACATATTCTTTTTTGTAATCTTAGACGCAGGGACTCTGTAAGCAAGCTCTGTCTTAGGCTTATCCATACCGTCCTGTATAGGCTTAAAGAAGAATGGGTAGTTGTTTGATATAGGAACAACCTTGTCCGTAAACATCTTCTTTGCATCAGACCCTGTCTTTGACAGTATGCCTACACGAGCATCCCTAGCAAGCGTAGCCATGTTCACACACTCCTCAGAACCCATGTAAGAAAATCCTGACCTCCTAATCTTTAGGTAGCATATACCAAAGCTTCTCTTGTCTGCCTTACAAGCCTCCCAGTATATATAGAAAACTCTATTGGCCTCCCTAAAGTCTGGTAGACCAACATCAATCTTAGTCCACTGTAGATACATATAATGAGAACCTGTAATATATGTAGGCACTCCATTGTTATAAAACCAGTATCCTAAGTCCCTCCTGTTAAACTCTTTCTCTATGTAGTCCACCCACCTCTCCTTAAAACTAAGGGGCATGTTGTGCCACTGGAAAATTGTTGATATCCTTTTTAATTCCTTGGAATACTCTGATGCCTCCCAGTACTGAGACGCTTTTTCAGTAGACCTCTTGTATGGGTCTTTAGGTGTATGTGGTAGGGCAACCTTTAGGTTGTTTATGTTGTATATATCTCCGATAGTCCCATCACGAGATATAACCACAATATCATACTTCTCATTGTAGCCATAGACCCAGGACTTGTGTCTGTTCTTTAGCTTCCTAACGCTTGAGGGTATAGTATCGTTTGCTTCTGTGTATAAACTATTTTGATTTTGATTCTGCAAATCCTTTTGGTAAGTTATTTTTTTCTCTTTCCACGCCATTGATCCTGTCCTCCTCCTCCTGTATACGCTGAAGTATATCGAAGGCATCAAAGATAGCAAGCTTCTTAGCAGCCGCAGCGTTCTTTAGTCTGTCAGCCGCAAGCTCATCCTCTGGGTCGATCTTTATTATCTTCTCGTTGGCTACCTGAATCAAGTGCTGAACAGAGTTTTTTCCTGCTTGAATTATCTGTATCTTTAGTTCCCTTATATCCATACTATAGCTTGATGGTTATGTTGCTGGTGTACATCCTAAATAACTTCTGACCCTCTATGTCAAACATGTACTCACTGAAAGGCTCGAAGCATATGCTGTCCCCCTTCTCTAACCCAAGCTCTACTAGCTGATCATTGATATACACTAGCTCTCCGTGTAGTGGCTCGTCTTTTACCCCGCTGCCTATAATGTAAGAGTCCTTCTTTTTTATTGGCTTAACAAAGCAGTACTTATCAAATGCCTTCCACTCATCTCCCTTCTTATATAAAAAGAACTGATCGAAGTCTACAATAAATAGGTTATCCTTAAGCCAACTCCTACCACTCTTCTGTCTGCCGTATATATCGTTGTAGTACTTGAATACGTTGTGGTGTACAAGTATAGTATCTCCCTTAGATACCTCTCCTTTATACCCCATAGGTACACTGACTACCTCTGCATACCGATTAGCTACGGTATGATCCTCTTCAGATACGCTGATGATTAAGTCCCTATCACCATATACCCTTATGTTGTCATAGCGTTTTCCCTTTACAGGCTTTACAATAAATGAGTACGGTGATTGCATTAAAAGTTTATGTTGTACTCCAGGGATATAGGCATCGTCTTCTTGAACTCCTTCCATAGTAAGACCTCGTCCTTGTTGCGAATCCATATCCTATAAGAAAAATCTTCCTGGTCGTACTGAATCAGATGGATACAGTACTTGCCGCCTAGAACATCCTGTCCCGCAATGTAATGCATTGCCCCAGACTTATAGTCTGCTCCTATGGATATCTTTCTTATGTCCAAAGTATTAGATTAAAATGAAGTACCTATTGTCAGTACCCTGTAAAATATATTAACAAACATATTACCGTTACCCTGGGTTGGATTGGATGCACACTTTAACCTAAGCGGACTTCCAGCACCCATATGGTAGTTTGAAGATGGCTGAACCAGTTTATATACCCGTTCATGTATGGTGTTCATATCGACCGCAGGAATAGTTCCAAGTGACACAGTATTATCAGGGGTATATATTATATACGTAACTGGGAAAGTATCAAGGTTTACTGCCGCCACCTGTAGCTGTGTTTCGGATATTACGTTCTGCACTACCGTGTTAGTTGTAACACCGCTAATTGTATAGGTTGCTATATCTCCAGGCAGCACCCCACTTGTTATAAACGTAGCAGCGGTGTCTACTATTTTATTCTGAGGGTCTCCAACTGGCCCTGGTGCTTGTCCCGTTGTAGTCCCCGCAGCCCTAATCGTCTGGTCAACCGCAGACACAAACTCTAGTGGGTCAGTAAAGTTATACACAGCTGTTCCTGGAATAGTGTTTACGGCTAGAGATATAACATCTATAACCTTATCAACACCAGGGTTAGGTATGATAACCTTGTTTGACGTAGATAAGGATAACAGGTCAGCAGTTGTGACCTCCACATGGGCAACCAATGTGTCAATACCAAACTTTTCCTGGAGCTTACCTATGCTACAGGACTTTGTCATTAACTTATTAGCCTTGTCGGTTAATAGTATGTAGTCATCTGTGTCTAAGGTAGCAATCTGAGGGTATGCCGTTGTGTTACTTATCCGTGCCATGTTTTATTTTTTTTCTTCGGGTTGAGTTACCTCACCATCCTGTAGGTTGATGGTAGCATTCTTCCCATATTTTTCAGCAAGTAATAGTTCCTGCTCCTTAAAATCTTTTTGTACTAAACCAATCTCTGTAGTAAGTTGCTGCTGTTGAATTACAGTGTCTGCAATTGCAATCTTTATTTGCATGAACTTATTGTTTAGCTCCTGTATAGCTGTTAACTCGTCTGCGGTTAACATCACCTGTTCTTTACTTTTACTCATTGTATTAAATTTAATTAGTTATCAGTAACACAAAGATAGTAAATTTATTGTTCTTCTAAAAGAATAGTAAACATTGCATTTCCCCAACCTACATTAAGGTTGTTAGTGCCATAAATCCAAAAAGGTCTTCCAGCACTAATTGCGGCTGTTGAAGTAAATGTAAATGTAAAAGTATACCTGCCAGTCCCAACCGATACATAGTCATTGTAATTTACAGTTATAGCTTCTATAGTAGTACCACTTGAATCCTGCATTGTAAAAGTCCTTGTTCCAGATGTAGGAGCATTAACTGATGTATGACTCATAGTAACACTTTTTAAATACGCATTAAATGGAGGAACGATTGTGTTATACCTCTGCATTGATGTAGTTTCATTTTCAGTACTAATAGGAAGATAATAACTACCAGTACCTGATTGAAAAAACGCAGAATTAAAAGAGGCAGTTCTACTACCACCGCCACCACTTGATGCGTTAATAGTAACCGCACCAGTCCCGCCTGTAGGAGAAATGGTAATATTTGTTCCTGCTATTATAGATGACACACCAACACTACTCCCCTCATTTACCCAAGATGTACCTGTTGCGGTAGATGACAATATTTGTCCACTTGTTCCTGGTAGATTATTTGAATCGTAGTAAGCACCTGTGACTCTAGCACTTCCATTTACGTGTAGACTTTGAGTAGGACTTGAAGTACCTATGCCTGCGTTTCCATCAACCTGTAAATCATTATAAGTTGTAATATTCCCATCAGCAGTAATATAACCATCTGAGTAAATTCCTGTATCTGCATAAACTACTGCATTAGATAGTATATTTCCAACTACGTGTAGTGGTTCTGATGGATTAGTAGTTCCTATACCTACATTTCCAGCAGTATCAATACGCATCTTTTCAGTCGTACCACTGTCAAAGATTAATTCTTTTCCGTCTGTGTAAATACTTCCGCTAGTTGCTCCGCTTTCTCTGAGTCTTAGTCTTGGTGTATCTGTGGCATCTGTATCATTGATAACTATTTCAGCACTATTCCCTGACACAACTAGTAACTTATCTGGACTCGTAGTCCCTATACCTACTTCACCAGTTGATTTGATACGCATCCGTTCAGTATTCCCCGCTCCTATCCTTATATCTTTTCCTACCGAGGTCGAATATAAAAGAACATCGCCAGACCTAGCAGATATTTCAAAATTGGCCCCAGTTGTGTCAGTAAGACGTAACCCCGCAGAATCTCCACCCTCAATCTGCATTCCCATAGAGCTAAAAGTAAAGTCTGGACTTGTAGTTCCTATACCTACGTTACCTGTGGTGTATACTGCATCGTTAGTGTCTGTACCATCTACGAACTTACCTCCTCCTCCGCTACCATTAGCAGCAGCAGTTATTCTACCCTGTGCATCTATTGTAATGTTAGCT
>Ga0115570_10000970_pt1 | contig 23410 bp, 29 predicted proteins | sample COGITO_mtgs_1205_3_FD_87294 | JGI IMG/M metagenome (GOLD analysis project Ga0115570, IMG submission 87294) | Pelagic marine microbial communities from North Sea - COGITO_mtgs_120524 | ecosystem: Environmental > Aquatic > Marine > Epipelagic | place: Germany:Helgoland, sampling site Kabeltonne... | reverse complement strand
TCACCACCTCCCCCATCCCCTCCACTTCCAGCTGCACCGGCACAAGTTATATCTGCTACAGGAGACCCTCACTTGCGCCTTGCTTCTAACAAACATACAGACTTTAGAGGGTTGAACAACACATATTTTAACTTTATATCTTCTCCCGGGTTTTCATTAAATATCAAAACCGAGTTTTCGGATTTTTATATGAAAAAAGGAAAACTTTTGGTTCATGGGAGTTTCTTAACCGAGGCACATATTTTATCCACAAATTTTCATGCTTCATATTACATTAAGAAAATAGGTTCTTCGAATGTAGTTTGGGTTAACGGTACTTGCAACAATATTTTATTTAAGCTTGGACCCATGAAAAATAAACAATGTGGAGATTATAAGGTTAATACAAACTATTCGAGTGCTACGGTAAATACACCAGATTGGAGAATAACGATTACTCCCCAGCCAGTTTATTTTCATATAAACGGTCCTTCTAAAAGAATAGATATTAGAGTTGTTAAGAAAACTAACATAATATCTGCTGGAATACTGGGACAAAGTTTTACGTTGGCAAGAGAAGGAAAAGTTGATGATTATCCTGAATCTGGTGAATTTACTACTTATTCTATGGCAGAGGGTGCAATGGATGGAACTTATATAGACTATAAACTTTTATACAATTTAGATACCAACGGAAAATACTCTTTGTTCAACACAAAATATAATGAAGATGTACAAAAAATAAAAGAACAGGTCGCAGATTCCATAGAGTTGATATAATCATTACATTGTACTATAAATTGGGTTATCTTGGATGTTCGTTATATTTCGCAACGTGTTTACGTCTGTCATCCCATACAAAATATCCTTCTCAAATAAAATGATGGATACAATGAAGACGAAATAGCAATCCATTTCAACACAACATTGAACATATTTCTAGAATGGATGAAAAATCTAGTTTTCTAACACTATATTCACAAAACTACATATAGGGTTTGGGTATATATAACATATTCGAAACGACATTCTATTTGAGTATTGTACAACAAGAAGCTTCAAATATCAAAGTATTTTAACAAATAACAATTGTAAACGATTTAAAAAAAAATTAACATTATGTTTGTTTTTATAGTTTTTTTTAATAAATTAATAAAATGGAAGACGAAACTGATACTAACAAAGATGAATCTTATGAAGAAAATCCAGATTACGATAATATAAGGTCTAAATGTGACGAATTAGTAACTTCGGAAAGTATAAGCAAAGAAGAATCTCTTGGTATACTAAAATTATTCCATGCATCTGAAAAAAAATATTTAGAGATGTTGTTTATGAAACAAAAAGAAATAGATAGTTTGAATAACGAACTTGCTATTGTGAAACTAATGAGTAAAGAAACAGATGTCGTTCAACAAATAAAGATGGATTTATCAACCAACGAAAAAAAGTGTCAAGAATTAGCATCGGAATTGACATCTTTAACCAGTCAAGTTCAACATATTACAACTTCTTATAAAAAAAAGTGAAAACTATTTAAAGTTTATTTTTAAACTTTTATTTAGTTTTATAAGTAATCTTGAATTTTCGTAAAAATCATGAAACACTTCAGGACCATTACGATTCATGTACCATGAAGAAGTTCTTTGACAGTTCCAATAATATGCACATTTATGTTCTTGAAATACAGTAAACCCGTAAACATTAACGACTTTACATAATTTCATTGCAAAGTATACAGCAACTGTACCAGTCAATGGTATTTTTTTTTTACGATTTGTTTCGTTATAAACATATTCGTAAAAAATTGGATTTATCAGATGATAAGTTGGCTTCAAAGTATTGAACAATATATTTTGACATGAGTAAATATAGGGTCTGTTGCATAATACGGCGGTTTTGTAACTTTTAACTTTGAAATTTTTATAAGAGGGAGATGCTAAAACTCTCCATGTTGTTTTTGTACCAGAATAACTACTTTTTAAATGAAAATAGTTTACACGAAAAACAGCTTCATGTGAATCTATTTCTTTTCCATAATGTTTATTTAAAAGTGACCCAGAGTTTCCAACAACTGCACATGTTTTGTAATGTTTATTAGAAGGTATAGACGCATTTTTCTTAAACTTTTTCAAGTCTTGAAAATGAAAATCTTTTAGTCTGAATCCATATGGGGGGTTGTTTATATACAATTTTTTATTACGTTCGTTTTTGAAAAATAATGGTATCATTGGTATCATTCGATTTATATCAACGCTTTTAATGTTCGGCTTATATAAATCAGATTTATAATTAATGTATTATTAAAATAGTAAAATGTTGGCGGTCGAAAACCCCCTGTTGAGAGGATCTATAAAATTATCTGATTCTTATGTTTCAAGAAACAAATCAAAAGCTTGTAATGATCTTTACATCTCGAAATCAAAGGTAAGTTCTTTAAAAAAAAAAATAGGGGATAAAAAATGGTCTAAACTAACGGAACCAGTATTGCCGAAGACTGAACTTGAAATATGTGGAAAGGCATATTTCAAGTTGAAAGAAATTATCCAAACTTGTTGCTTGAAACAACCTCAAAAAAGTCTTCATATATGTGAAGCACCTGGTGGTTTTGTTCAAGCTACTTTAGAAGCATATCCTCATATACAAACATGGTACGCTTGTTCTTTAACTGGTGAAAATACTATACAATTCAGAGAGAATCTTTTGGATATGTCAAAAGGAGAAATACTTGATATTGAACAGAATGGTAATCTATTGGAACCAAAGGTAAGAGAGTCGTTTTCTTTAAAAGTAGATTTTGTAACAGCAGATGGAGCATGTATGAACGATGAACATTCGTCATGGGAACTTACAAATTACAACATTTTAGCGGCTCAATGTGATACGGCTATGCGTTGTTTAAATCTAGGTGGGAACTTTGTTTGTAAATTTTTTGAAGGAATGGAAACTAAAACACAAATTTTAATTTGTGTATTAACAAACTGTTTTGAATATGTAAGTGTCATAAAACCCAAAACCAGTAAAATTACAAATTCAGAAAGATATATAGTTTGTAGAGGATTTGAAAAGTACATTGACATAATTAACAATATATGGGAATGCTCTGAAATGTGGTTGGATGATTTACAAGAAGTTTTAGATGAGTATTGTGTACATCAAAAAAACTCTTTGGAAACTATTTTCACAAAATATAAATGAATTAATTTTATATTTATATATTTTAAACGAACTATTTTGATATCTCTATCAGTTTGGTAGAGGTTTTCTCTATTAGTAAAATGGTTTCAAACTGCACATTTGTGTTTACTAATGTTTTTCTTACAATGCTGATGTATGGTCTTTACTTGGGGAGAAGTTCTCACTTTTACTCCATATCTTGCTGTTGTGCGTACGGTTCTACAATATCATTTTCACTTTTACCTTTTTTTGATATTACAGCGTACAAAAGACATCGCGACAACAAGGGGTTTTCTGTTTTTGTATTTTACTTTGGACATTTTGTTTTACATATTCTTCCATGTATTCTAATACTATTTTATCCCCCTTTGAACATACATATTATTCATGGTCTCTTGGCAAATATAGTACAACTAAGTTGGGCGCTATTGTATGCAAATACACTTTACCTAGATAATGTTTATAGTAAACTTAGTAAAAGAAATTGGAATATTTTGTGGGGAATTGCTCTATTATTTCATTACTTTATACCTTTGACATTTAAAAACAGTTTGTTTTTGTATACAAAAAATTAGTTCACATTGTACTTTTTTTATGTATGTATGAAATAAAAACTACAAAAGATACTCTGTGACTATACAAGTTTAATTAAACTTGTATAATTATTTAGTATTTATTATTAAACACTCCTATTGTTACTAATATAAAAAAAGGTCAGTTTTAACATTACAAATGGTAAGTTGTAGGTTAATATTTAAAATTTCGTGCACACTCTTAAGCTTTTATACTTTTTGGAGGTTACACACACGCTTCACATTCTTAATTAAATCCCCGACTAAAAATAGAATTCAAGTGTGTCCCAGCATTGAGAACGTGTCATATAAGTTTATACGCAATCAGATGCTTGATGCTAATGTGTTCAATGACAAGTCGTGGAAACAACATAACAAATACAAAATTATATGGAAAAATAAGAAATATGTGCTAAAAGTCGAGACACCTCATTTTGAAATCATATACTATATTGTTTCAAGTGTTCTCGATTTAGCGCATACTAGTATTATAAGATGCCTAGTCACAAAGTTTAACAATAAATACGCAGTATTAAACACTTGGCATGATAATGTAAAACATGGATGGTACCTTTACGAAAATTGCACCAATGTTGCAAATATGTATGTTTTTGACATGCTTTACAACGATTTTTTAATGGGATACTCAGATAGGTCTCCCAACTGTCACACTGTAAATGGTAGATTTATACCCATTGATCAAGATAGTGGGTCTTACACTGCATTACTTCCACCACAGAAGGATACCGTATATGAGAAACACATAATGCACAATATGATGTTGAATAAAGAATCGCGTCTCTGTAACGCGTATCAACAATATCGCCCTTGTTCTTCATTTATTGATTATGCTTCACTTGGTGATTGTCTTACGAAAGCATTTTCAGTTTTTCCGCTTCATAGCACAAAGATGGAACACATATTGTACCGATATAATGAGTCGAAAGAATTTAGCTGTTCTTGTAACTTGTAAATGTCACATTTAATGTACACCTAAATTATATATGTAACTCTTTTTTTTACGTGCTGTCACTGTTTAAAAACAGTTTTCTTAATCATATTGCTTCATGTCGGCCATCATCCTCTAACACTGGGTGAAATACTCGAACTCATTTTCATTGTTTTCCATCCATTTGACCTTTAAATTGTATTTTGAAAATTTGGGGAGTGTTGGGAATAAGTTTTTAAATGTCCGGACTATGTTTTCAAAATTCAGAATTGTGTTTTCAACCACTATAACCAGGGCTGATTTTATCTGCAACCTGCAGTTTCCAATGCTTTTTTTACATCACGTACAACAATCGATGTGGAGTTAACGAATATATCAGGTATGAATGCATGTATTAGTGATTGTAGTGCTGCGACAACAAAACGACTTGATACCCACATTGCGAAACACCAATGCTGTATATAAGTCATACAAACACTTTGTGGGTGGCGAAACATTCTTATAGTTTTACATTGGATATGATAAAATATTCAAAAATTTTAACAATTTTTTAATAAACTTGGCTAATATAAAATCCTTATAACTACTACAATAGTTGTTTATGAACTTTTTTTTATATATTTAGTATATAATAACAAATGTTTTTAAATTGTTTCCTTTTTATTTACACTAGTTTAAACAACTCTGTTATAAACAAAAAGTCTATACAATGGTGGAATACAACAGGCGTTGAAATCTGCAAAAATACATATAAAAATTATAATAATTTTCAATGGAAACGAAACTACTGTGAGGATTACATTCACGGAAACCCATTTATGAATATTAAACATAAAAATTTAAAGATTGTAAAAATTGGTCTAAATGATGGCAAAAGTGTTATTTCATATGTAAAAAATGGCTATACTGTTATTTCGATAGAAGCAAACAGTAAAAATATAAACAACATCATGAAACGACCTGCTATACGATATGCGATTGATAAAAAATGGTTAATGATTATAAATAGAGCAATTGTATCACCGTTTTACAACAAAAATATTGCAACGCTTTACAAGAACAAAAAAAATAGACAAACTTCGTTGTTTTTAAATGTTGAAGACTCTAAAAATTATAAAGAAGTGTATGTAAAAACAATAGTCTGTTCAAAAGTTTTGAAACTCTTGGGGGCTGTATATTACTTAGATATAAACACAGGAAAGGCTGATGAGTATTGTATACAATCTTTAGAAAGTTCAAATCTTCCTTATTACATAAGCACTCACAACTCAAGTCACATGGAAGTTCTTTCCAAGTTAACGTACAAAAAGTTTATAACAGTTTCTAAAAACTCAAGAGACTATAACAAGCTTCCAGAGTATATATTCAAAAAATATGATAGTAGTACACTTTCAAATTCTATACTAAAGACACAAAACGACGACGTTTTATTGTATGGTCGCCAGTAATTTTTATTTTATGCATCTATATAAATGATAATTTGTGGAAAGAAAGTATTAACAATAAAGGATCAATATAGTGTAAACTGGGACGAAGCAGTTGAAATTTATAAATTATTAATCTTGAAAAATCAAGTAAATGTTCAACTATTACATGTAGTTAATAAAATAAGGAAATAATAATATTTTATTATAAAAAACAAATGTCAGAAAAGGAAATATCACTTGCTCTTTCTTTTTTAAACTCTGCATTAATATTTATAAGAAGAATTTTTGTATTGAACAAGTATGATAAAAAACTATCTAAACTTCAATTTCTTACATTGTTTCTTTCAATTTTAAACGGATTTTTGTTTTGGATTTCGTTAAACTCTTTTAAAAAGAGTTTGGTTTATCAAGTTACAACAAACATAACTGCAACTATAACAAGCTGGACCGTAATGATATTTTTAGTAAATGATGAGTGTAAAGTTCCTACTCGTCAGCAGTTTGTTTCTCTATTATTTTACATACTTACGGATACATCTATAATGTTACAAACCAGACTTTTGGTTTAGTTTATATAAATTTATAATGTGACTACATTTTTTTATTTTATACACAATTGTTAAAAATTAATCTTTTTTTTACATTCATGTGTAATTATAGTAAAGTATATACTAGTGTTAATTTTGTTACATACTACAGTATACTGTTGATTTCCATACTGTTTGTTATCAAATGCATCATTAAAGTATTTTTCATATCCACCATTGCTTGAAAATCTTATTACATTCCCCATAGTTGTATACACAGGAAACATGTGATTTATTATTCGTTCTACAAATTTTACTGCATTTGTTCTTCTTGGAAGAATAAGTTCATCAATGTTTTTGTGGTTATCATTGTTCGTAAACATTACACGACTGTGGTATTGTACTATCACAGTTTCACCGAGTGATACAAGTTTTTTTCTTGTTTTTTTTACATTGTCCGACATTTCTAACACGAAAGTTTTATAAATGCGTTAAAAATAATTTTAACACATTATTAAAATTAATGGATTGGACTACCACATTTTTAAAAGTTGACACATATTGGTGTACAAAATTTACTCCTCCTATTAACACATTATTGATTGTACTTGTATGTTTTTACGTTTATTTTTCAAACAATAACGTGTCTCTTGGAATTCCACTGTTAAATTCAGAACACTGGGTTACTTATTTTATGTGTAGTGTTTCTCACTTTACAAATTCACACTTTTTTGGAAATATAAGTAGTATTATTATATTTGGTACACTTTTAGAAATCATTCATGGATCTTTTGCATCGTTTATTATATTTTGGTATTCTGCAACAAGTGGTGTCTTGTGGTTTGCTGCAATAGAAAATAGAGTATCCTTATATAGAGGAGCTTCTCCGGGAGTTTATGGGATTATGGGTGCATACTTGGCACATACTATTATAAATTGGAAAGAAGCTCCGTTTAGATTTTTCTGGTTTTTTCTTTTAATTTTTGAAGTAGCAAATATACTTGTAGTTTACTATTATAGTTACGAATATAGAACCAGTGTCGCTCATTCTTCTCATGTGTTTGGATTCATTCAAGGAGTACTTATTGGAATTATAGTTTTAAAAAATGTAGTAGTGCGTAAATGGGAAATTATACTTCAGATATTTTCAGGTATTTTATCATTTACGTTAATAATTTTAGCAACAACGATCATATATATAAAATAGCTCATTCAACATTATTTTGCTACTATTCCAAGGAATTACATAGTCATTTTTAGAAACGTAAATATGTACATTATTTTTCAATCTAGACTTTTTAAACATTTTTATACTATTTTTCACATGTTCAAAATAGTTATCGTCCATTTGGGAATGCATATCACCATTATTCATTTTACAGTTTTTTATAATACTGTAATTATATGTTTTTTTTGTACATAAAAGATGATTGTAAATCCCCGCAATGTTATGTAAAAAGGCACCCTCAAAGTTTTTATGTTCACTTATACTTGAATGTAAGTAATGAAATCCAATTGTTGCACCTTGTGAAGTTCCCATAATTATAAACTTTTTTTTATCACTGTACAACAGAATTTGTTCATGTATATAGTTTATACAGTCTACTAGTTCATATTTATATAAATAGTTCAAGTTTAGTTTAAAAATATAATCGTTAGTACGCGCTTTTATTACATTATCCTTTCCGTAGCGAAACCATTGATTGTTTTTTATGGGTGCTCCCAAAAAGACCCAATAAATTGAACTATCTAGTTTTTCTTTCATATTTTCTAATAATAAGTTTGGATCAGTTGTCCATCCATGTAAAAAAAAACTTACTATGTCAGAGTTTTTGTTACCAAAGAAAACTGTCATCAAACGTTTGACACGAAATCAATTATACTGACTTTATATTTTGATGGATCAATTTTCTTCAAATAATTTTTTACATACAAAGTAAAGAAAACGAATGGATAACAATAAAGAATATTTATTGTGTGAAGTTATATATTATAATACTTCAAATATAAAAACAAAAACAATATTAAAAAGTTTAACAAAAACTTATCAAATATTAAATAAACATGAAAATGTTTATGATTTTTATACGTACAAGATTATTAAGAAAGTCTTTAACTCTTTTATGAAACATAAAAAAGAGTCGAAAAAGTTTAAGAGACTGTTAACCGGAAAAATACTTTCTACGTTTAGTTCTGCGAGAAGAAGAACAACAGAAAATACGCCTATTCTTATATCGTAGGTCTTCTTGGAGTATAAACATAACGCATCATTGTTTCATGTTTTATATTTCTAAGTCCTGGAAGAAGTTGTGGTCCTTTTCTTTGTGAAACTTTTACGGGTATTTTGATTTCAGTTACTACTTTTCCCGTTTTAGGGTTTCTCAAAACTACTTTTTTGTATCCTGTTTTTGTAAGGTCACATGCACATGGCATATTTATTCTACATTATAAAATAAATACAGTTTTTTTATAAAGTTTTTTTTATAACGTACACTTGTGTGTTTAAAATAAAAAAATAAAATAACTAGAATAAAAAAATGTCTCTGGGATACAACTCAAATGTTCCTTCAAGAAGAGGGTTTGGTTTGAATAGCGTAAATGTACCGGTTACAAAAAGAAAATCGTTAACTAGTACATCATCTTCTTCGAATCAACCAACTACACCAGTTCAATCTATGCAAAGTATGAACAAAGCAATGTCAATACAAGATAACGCTATAACACAACGAAGAGTTGAATATTTGGAAGTTCAGCTAAAAAAAACACAAAACGAACTTAAAGAATTATCAAATTTTGAAAAAAAACCAAGTTCTGGAAATTTGGAGTATATTCATAGTGTCATAGGAACAGCTGATTGTAATATTACAAGTTCTGAGAATGGTAATAAACTATTTTCAAAAGGTGATGATGTACATTTAATATACCCAATGAAAAAAGACGGAACAAAAACAGTTATGCGTGCAGTAATTATAGATCCAGTCACCGCTCAGTTTAGTTATTCCTGGATAACCGTTTTTGATATAGAAAGTGGTATTCCCACAAGACCTGTAGTCAACTTTAGGATTCTTTAACTTGATTTAAATTCTTCCATCGCATTCCTTCCGAGTAAACTCTTTGTGGACTTTTAGGTGCATTTTCACAACATGCGTATAAAGGTTGACTATTTCCTACAATAACGCAAGATGTTGCTTCGTGGGAACACGTTACTTTTTTTTTATCTTCACTGACATTGGAATTAGTAATGTTTTTTTGCTTTACAGCTTGTACACAGTTTGAATACATTTATATAAGAATAACAAAAAAAATAATAGTTACGAATGTACTTTTTTTAAATAGTACAAGAGATTCAAGTAAAAAATAGTAATCCAAGCTCTAAGACTTTGAAACTCTAAGACTCTATACTCGTATACCACATTTAAGTTTTATTATTATATGGAACAGCTCGACATACAGCTTCCAGATTCGAAATTGTATCTTTTATATGGTAGTAAGTCTTCCAATTCTTTCCACCATAACTGCAGTAGCTATGTATTACAGATAATGCTAAATCACATTCATGTTCACAATCATGACCGTTTTTTAAATGTTGTATTCTTTGGAAAATAAGATTTCCGGGACAACTTAATACTGAAAAAATAAAAAAAAACATTTATATTAAATAAAAAAAATACTAAATCTGACTCCCTTATTTTTTAGTTTGTTGAATAACATCTCCTTATCTGTTTTCGCTTTCGCTACGGACCGCTACATCCTTTATCAATGACTTTGATGTCTGGCGAAAATTCGCTGCGGTTCGTAGCGAATTTACACGCAATATAAGGAAATATGTTAAGTGAAATAGTTATTAAAAACTAAAAATTATATAAATTGAATCAAAATAATGTAAAGTACCATTCATAAAAAAATGAACCATATTTTAGCTTGTACATGTATTTCAGTTTCTCATGTTTTATCAAAGAATGTAAAACCCTTGGATCCGAAGAAAAAGGTAAATGTAGAATGGTTTTTTACACATGCTGTTATAAATTTTATAATTTCGTGCACAACAATAGAATCCGTTATAGAATCTTTAAGATACCCAATGCTGTCGACAATGCACAGTAACGATACATTTATAAATTTTCCAATGTGTATTATCCTATGGATTCATTTTTATCATGTAGTTTTTTTCAAGATAACAAACGAAGACATGTTTCATCATGTTTTGTTCGTATCATTACTACCACTTCCTGGTTATGTTTATGATTGGGGTATACTCAAAAACTGTCTAGCATTTTTTATATGTGGCTTTCCAGGAGCACTAATTTATACATTACTTGTATTTCAAAAATGTGGATACTTTATAAATATTAAAGAGGAAAAGTTTTCGGCATTTGTAAATCTATATATAAGAACACCTGGTATATTAATATCGGCGATGATTTTGTACAAGTGTTATATTAACGGGGTATGCTTAGCACCAACTTGGGCGGTAGTTCTTCAGTTTATAATTGGACCATTTAACGCAGTATACTATACAAAACAAAGTATAGAAAGATATATAAGAAAACTTTAATTTTTATAACCGTATTAAATAAATGAGAGAATTTGAAAAGTTTGGTAAGTTGTCAAAAATTGTAAAAGATATGGTAAATAAAGACGATATTAAACATGTTAATAAATTTTACAACTATTTGAATAATTATACACGAGATAAAGTATTTGTCACATATGAAGAAGATTTTTGGCAAGCTTATGAAAAAACTAAAAATTCCAAAGTTGTAACCGTTATATGTACAAGGTTAAAACTTTACAACAAAACAACTAAAAAAAAAGAATATCATGCAGTTGCTTTATTAAAACAAAATAAGATGTTTTACATGTTTGATCCAAATGGAATTGTATACCTTACCGATAATTTAGTGTATCTAAATAAAGAAGAAACAAAAAAATACGACAGTCAACTTTTTGAAACAGAATACAAAATAACATTACCTCAAAAAGAAGGAATGCAGTATTTGGGAATAGGATGGGAAGAAAAAAAGGGTTATATAAATGGAGCGGGATATTGTATGTTTTACATTTTTATTAGTTTGACTAAAATACTTGACGTTTACAGTAAAAGTAAAGTTAATATTGTCTCACTGTGTAAAAAATATACAGATAGTCCAGAAGATAAACTCAAAAAATACTTTCCCATGGACATTCATGATTCTTCAGTGAAAGTTATGTTTGAAATATTTGGGTCGTAATCATAGTTGTAATATCTAGAGTGATTTTGAGAAATTTTATAATTTAAAATTTCTAGTCGAGCACGAACATCTGGTTCATAGACTCCGTCAAAGTATTCCATGTCTTGCTTATTGTATTTTAGTTGTTCTAGTTGAGATTCAGTATACTTTCGCATTTCTAATAGTATTGGTAAAGATACTGAATATAAAAAATATAACATCATTTTCAAAACTTGTTCTTAAAATAATAATGACAACTTTACACAATCCATTCGTTTCAAAGGAGATACTGTATGACGATTGGAAAAGTTTTACTTTTACAATAAAAAATAATGAAAAGCTGTTTCCTACAAAAAGTAAGAAACATCATAAATTCATAGAAGACATGTACTCTGATACACTATTACATAATCTCAAATCTTGAATAACAACGGAATCATAATTTTCCCAAAATTTTATGCATACACTTTTTTCATTGTCGCGTACTTTTGTTCTGTATATATAACTGTTTACGACTGTAACTTTATTCCAAACTTCTAAAACTATTCCTTTTGAATATTTGTAATTTATACCTTGTTTATCTAGAAATTTTGTTATATTAGTTTCTTGCAAATCCAATTTCGTCACAAGCTCTTTATCGACTAGTTGTTGAGTATAAGAACCAAGCAAAAAAGAATAAAATAGTATAGTTTGTATTAACATTTTATATTTCTAATTAAAAAAAAATACAAATAATATAGTACACAATTTAAATTGTGAAGACAAATCTATAATATATGTATGTACAGAGGTGAAAGAAACTGACTCCGTCGTTCTAATACCGTTTCGATTCTCCAATTGTTTAAAGCCTTTGAGTGAACATTGACCAACAAACAACACGGAAGACAATGATGACCTTTAATGCAAAGCATTCACAGAACCAATCAGTACAACTTTTTCTGTTACACATTCAAAGGTTACATACAGGACATTTACTAAAAGAACTATTGGAACCTTGGATGCGACAAAATTATTCAAAAGTTGTTACAACTACAGTAGAAGAATGTTCTTTGTTTGAACTAGATAAAAACTACTCAATTAAAACAACATCTGGATTTACACTTCCAAGTTATGTGTTCATAAATATTGTTTCAATCAAAACCAACAAAAATGGAAAGTTTGTGACTTATGAACGAGCTAATAAGTTACAAACTAGAAAAGTAAAAAATTCTATTTTTGGTAACGAAATCGTGAAGATCAATGACAACAAGTACATATCGGCAGGAAGCAAACGTAAACAACTATTGTTTACATGCGAATATTTAAAAAAGTACAAGTTGTAAATGCCTTGTTTTAGAGGCTCGTTGAAAATTACGAACGATGTTGGCGATCCATACATCAAATCTAAAAAGAGTATCCAAAAAGATTTCAGTAGTAATTTTAATTCTATAGATACGGACGATAAAATAAATAGAAATGCATACGACAGTTCAAAGAGTCTTGAACAAACAATGCATTTACCGAGGTCTATATACTGTCCAATTACAAGAGCACCTATGTTGGATCCGGTTATCTGTGCTGATGGTTACTCATATGAAAGAGTTTATATAGAAGAGTGGTTAAAAAAATCTAATCGGTCACCGATTACGAATGAACCTTTTGTTCATTCATACGTGATACCAAATCATTCTCTTAGGATGACCATTACAGAAGTTATGGAAAATATGTAATGTTAAAATTTGCGTATATTTTTTTTAGACATTTTTTACTATAAATTTATGTACAACTGTTAGTAAGTAATATTTATTACTTACAAAAGTGCAGTTTGGAACTTTAAGACTTTAAGACTTTAAGACTTTAAGACGTAATTAAATAAAATCTTACAGCTTTAAAAATACAGTATGTACCACATTTAAGGATTAAACAAAGAAATAAGTAAATATTATAAAAAAAAACATATTGGAAAAAGGAATCAAGGAAATACAGAAATAGTTCGCGTGAGATATACACGTGCGCTAGGATTCCATTCTCGAAACGTTTGTAAAAAGCGTAGCACCGTGAAACGGATGAGTAGACGCCGTATTCGGTAACCCTTCCACATACGTTGAATGGTGACGACAGATTCATCTTGTTTGTTTATTTGGAAGATGATGTCCCATACTTCAAAAGGAAGACTCGGTATCATCAACTTATTTTAATATAGTGAAATAATTAATAATATCTCTTGGATAGCGAATCCGGTTTCCTTCTGACACTCAAGAGATAGGAACTTAGTAAAGATCTAACTATCGAACAGATGTTGCGATAGTAAAAGAAGTTGACATTGAACCTCCCTTACAACAGCCCAAATAGGAAGAGTCGTAGAGTCATTATTTATACATCAATCTTTGAACTTTTGCAAAAATTTGTGATGACTGAAAAAAAATAAAAATTTAATAGTATTGTTATATTAATTATATTTACAGTTATAAAATGTTATCAACATTAACACTTACGCTTGGTGATTTGGTAAAAACTTGCGGAGATCTGCAACATAATTATGATGCATGTACTTGTAATAACTCACTCCCAGTTCCCTCTACATTGTCAAAAGGAGGAGTAATAGTAGGTAGAGGACCTAGGGGTAGACGTCACTTTTTCGATATAGTAAAAGATACAGGTATAAGAATTGTTTATAGCGCCCCCAACGGCTCACCAACATTTGAAAAATATTCCACATGGATAATGGAATATGACATGAAACCCTCAAAATTGTTAAACTTCAGCAGTCCCGATCGATGGTGTGCTTTACCGGTACCAGTAGGGCAAATGGCGGTCGATGAAACGCATATATATTTTTACGATAACATTCGGGACCCTAATTATTATGGAATACCTAGAAGTGTTCTTCAAAACAAAAAAGGAGAAGAATGCGGTAATAGTAACATATACAAATGGACTTTAGAAAGCAAACAATACTCTCTCAAAGTTCCAACAAAACGAACAATGACAACTAAATACGTAAGAGCAGGAGGAATTGCAATTACACCCGATCATGTGGTTGTAACTGGACGAATTGCGATCAATGAGCACATGATTACTAAATGGAAGCGTAGTGATATTGAAAAATCAAGTTTTAACAATCCACAACTAGTAGTTCCAGAATTTGCAATTTCAAATAATCCCGCTACTGAAAGTTACTTTGTTTCGGTTGGAGCTTTACAAACATCTGGCTCATTTGTCAATTTTGTAGACTCAAAAGCAGTAAACGTCTTCGACACGAAAAAAACATGGAACTTTGAAGATTTTCATGTTCCAGCTAGTAATACCGTACCAATTCCATGGCTTACAAAAGATTTTAGTACATATCACATTTCCAATAATAAAGGTTATAGTTCCGTATTCGGCGGAAATCCGTCAAAATGTAGTTATATAAGTATAAGTAGCAACTTTTTTACTACCGAGCAAACTAAAGTTGAAAGTGTTACAGCACAAGATAAAAATGCGCCAGATTTCAGTATAAATCCAATAAAAGGAGGTCTTGTAAGAGTATGCCCAGACTCAACGAATCAAGCGGGTGTAAAAGTATCAGTTGCAAGAGTTGATAGAAATCCCAAATACCAAGGTCATTCCGAAACGTCAGTTTATGATGAAAAGTCTAATACTTTTTATGTGGCTGGAAGTAACTACATAGCTAGTATTCCGTTCCAATCAAAAATACAAAAATTTATAACCGGAAGTTACAAAGGTGAGGAGTGGAACTTAAAAAGAGGAATTGCAAAGTACAGTGTGGATTGGGAGTCTGGTGTAATGAAACTAGAAGTGGACGCGTACCCTTCTCCTTTTGAAATCGGTCATGTACCTTATCTTTCAAACGGCGATAATTTTGAATTTTTAAACGACAGATCTAGGAAAATGTTTTATGATGGTCAGGATAATCTGTTTGATAATAATATAGACCAAACCTTGGGAACATGGTGGAGTGGTCATTGGATGGCAAGAACTTATGGAAAGTTCATCTACGGAATCGCGGATAAATACCAAATTATTTATGACACAGATTTACAAATCGTAGATGCAAACGTAATTGATTTTGAATCTTTGTTCAACAGTAACAACAAGTACAGCTATGCTGTTATTGAAACTTGTGGAGATATAAAATCACTTTATCAGGCTGAAAAGTGCTGTAATGAAAATAATAATAAAGAATTAACATACACAACTAAGAACTATCACAAAGAAGGAACTTGTCAAGACAAAGTAAAAATATTCGATGATGTGATAATTAACAACTATCTCGGATTTGGTACTTGTAGTGGTATAAGAGCATTAGATATGTCAGAACTAAAACCACTTGTTTCTGGAGATCCATGTTTATACACATGGGGTCAATTAGTAGAAGATAAACAAAAAGCGTTTGGTGCTACTTTGTCTATTCCGGAGGGACATACAAAAGATACATTTTTTGCGATGACATGTCCTCAGACATGCGACTGGTGTGGTAAAGACCCACCTTCATTCACTGAACTAGGTACCGTTTTATTTGATCCCAACTGTTACGACTTAATCGATGGTGCCGACAAATTTTTCACCGGTGATGTTGTAGATAATTATTATACTTCAAAAACATGCGATGGATTAAACGAAAAAGACAAACCCGGTGGAACATACAGTAATTTTGATTTCCCAAACCCCTGTACAAGTACACTAGGAGAAATCATAAACGATAAATCAGGGTTTGGGAGCATGGCGGTTCCTAACGGTTACACAGAAACCGATAACTTCAAAGATGCGTGTCCTAAAACGTGTAAACTGTGTACACCTAACTATTCTAGATAAGTTAAGATCTGAACTTAGAATACACGTGCCAATAAACCAAGTTCATATTGAATGGATGAAACTTTTCGTCTAAGATAAATGTATCTCAGTATTAACAAGCCATATTGTCTTGAATGTCTCATGCCATAAAGATTCTGTTGAGCGAGCGTTTGTAGTTTTTTTTTAAGTTCAAGTTCTTTATCCCATAGTTTTTGAACGTTTAATGTTTTCACGTTCTTGTTGAACCTTTAAAGACGGTTTCCAGTTCAAATTAGGTCCTACCGTAAGAATAATAGGACGCTTTCGAATCGTATTTTTCAAATTGAAAGGATAAAAGAACATCACCGTGGACATTGCTTTTGTCTATGAGCACTTCTTCAATGAACGACAACGACCACGTTCCAGAAAAAAAGTACAAAATACTAACGCAAATAGAACATGTACTTTTACGATCAGATATGTACATTGGTTCTTTAGAGCCTGAAACTGTGTCAAGAATCGTAACAGAAGACAAAGAAGTAAAAGAGCTAAACGTAGTATGTTCCAAGGCATTTTTAAAAATAGTAGACGAAGTTATCTCAAACGCTCAAGATTACCAAGCAACCGATCCTACCGTAAGCTCTATAACTCTAAATGTAAACAAGGAAAATGGATGGATTAAAGTAGTTAACAATGGCAAAACAACAGTTTCTACAAAACCATTTGAAAGTAGCGACAAAGTTGTGGCTCAAGTTGTATACGGTGTATTACTTTCGGGATCGAACTTTGACGATGACCAAAAACGTACATGGCTTGGTCGTAATGGTGTTGGTGTAAAACTTACGAATATTTTTTCAAAAGAGTTTGTTGTGGATTTATGTGACCCAGAAACAGGAGAAGAACATATAATTGTATGGAAGGACAATATGAAAAAAGAAGATAAACATACAGTGAAAAAATATTCTAAAAAAAAAGCTTGTACAACAGTATTGTTTTTACCAGACTATGAAAGATTTAAGATGAGCCTCCCATTAAGTGATGATGTTTGTTCATTATTAAAAGGAAGAATGCAAGATTTGGCTTTTTTGACGAACAAAAAAGTTAATGTTTGTTTTAATGATGAACAAATAATATATTCAGATCTTAAATCATATGTTTCCATGTTGGGTGGTACTATAATGTCCTATGAAAATATAAAAGGAGAAGGAGGGTCCAATTTGGAAGTTTGTTTATCCGTGAATTGTCCAAAACCACACCTACATTCTTTTGTAAATGGTGCTAGATGTTATGGAACTGCTTGCAATATGGTATTGTCGAAAATTACAGAACCCTTTTCATTGAAATTTCCAAATGCAACAAGACTTTCCCAAATAGTAAAAGACAACATCTGTTTAATTGTAAATGCAACTGTTGAAAACCCATCATTTACATCTCAAACCAAAGAAGTTTTATCAACAACTAACTCTAAACTTGGATTTGAATACAATATATCAAATTCCTTGTCAAAAAAGCTTTTAGAATCCCCAATCTACAAAATTATTGAACAAAGTATTGAGAAAAAAGATGACAAAGGTACTGCAAAAGCAATTAAAAATAGAAGTGGGCCTATTTCAGATTATGAAAAAGCAACTAAAATTGGAGGTAAAGAACCATGTACATTGTGGATTACTGAAGGTAAATCTGCCAAAGCATTAGTTGTTGCTGGATTTTCTGTCATAGGAAGAGACAAAAACGGTGTATACCCACTTCGTGGAAAACCACTAAACTCATATGACAAACCATTAAAAGAAGTACTTACAAACAGGGAGTGGCTTGATTTAATACATATTCTAAAACTTGATCCGAACAAAATTTACGATATGGAAACTATAAAAAAACTACCATATCAACACTTGTCAATTGTAACAGATCAAGACGATGATGGATCACATATTTTAGGATTGATATTGGTATTTTTCCAAAAGTTTTTCCCAACTCTTATAGAAATTCATCCAAACTTTTTACAAAGATTTGTAACACCTATTGTGAGGGTAAAAGCAACCCAAAAGTCGACATATACAAACTTTTATTCTTTACAAGCATTTAAACAATGGTCTACAACTAACAAATGTTCCGAAGCCAACTACTACAAAGGTTTAGGTACATCTTCTGTGGAAGAAGCAAAGGAGTATTTTAGAGCTTCCAAAAAGAATACTGTCAATATACTATTTGAGAACGAATTATGTCACACACTTCTTTCTGAATCCTATGGAAAAATGTATGCTAATAAACGAAAGGAAATGATTCAAAGCATAAACTTCGAATCTTGTGTGGACTATACCAAGTCAAACGTTACGGTGCATGATTTTTGCAAAAACGAACTTGTTCATTTCTCATATGCAAATATCACAAGAACTATACCTGGAATAGATGGACTAAAGCCAGGTCAACGGAAAACAATTTTTACAGTTTTCAAGGATAAATCGCGTATAAAGTACAAAGTTGCTGAACTTGCTGCAAAAGTAACAGGTACTGCAAAGTATCATCACGGTGAAGCTTCTTTACAAGAAACAATTGCTCATATGACCCAGCAATACTGTGGTGCTAATCAAATTAGATATTTAGAAGCTCTCTCTCAATCTGGAACGAGGCACGACGATCGAAAAGTACATGCACAACCTCGTTACATGAACACTAAAGTAGATGAAATTTGCAGACTAATCTTCCCCGAAGAAGAAGACTCAGTTTTATCTTATAATGAAGAAGATGGTGTCCAAGTGGAACCAAAATGTTACGCAGGAACAATTCCTATGATTTTAGTAAATGGTGCAAAAGGAATTGGCACAGGATATTCTACCGAAATTCCGACATTTAGTATTGATGATATTTTGGAACATTGTATTCATGAATGCAATGGAACAACTACCGAAAAACCACTGAACTATAAAACAAATGGTTTTAATGGGTCGATTACAAAAGAAGATAACTCATTAATTTACAAAGGTACCGTTCTCGATGAAGATATTACATGGAAAGAAAAAGATGCATCAAAGTATGGTAAAGTGTTGAGAATAACAGAATTACCGCCACAAGTTTGGACAAACGATGTAAAGGAACAACTTGAAAAGTGCGATTATATTTATGAAGTAGTAAATCATACAAAAAATGACGACATTGAGTTACATGTGCACATTTTACATGGTGAAGATTTTGAAAAATGTATGACAAATATTAAAAAAATGGTAACGAAACGAGTATCACTGAATAATATGAACTTGTTTGACTCCAATGGTATTTTAAGAAATTATACGTCAGCTACAGAAATAATAAAAGAACACTCAAAACTAAAACTCAGCGTTTGTAAAAAACGTCTCAATAATACTATAAAAAACTTGGAAGAGGATATGAAACTTGCTTCTGCAAAGCTTACATATATTACTTTAGTTATAAATGAAAAAATCAAAGTTATGAATGTAAAACGTGAAAAATTAAAAGAACAAATACATGAAAATGGACTTGGTGACTTTGTAACAGAACTTTCAAGAATGTTGCTTACTTCTGTTACTGAAGAGGAAATAATAAAATTAAAAGATATCTGTGACAAAATAAAACAAGAAATTGAACGCTTAAAAAAGAAGACACCTAATGAAATTTGGATGGAAGATATCTTAAAGTTGAAAAATTACTTGGACCCTACATCAAAGAGAAAAATAGAAGAGGAAAACGAACAAGAAAATAACCATAAAAAAAAAAAAGATTACTGATTCAGACTCTTCTACTAAAATAAAAACTTATCTTTCGTTTTATAATGTTTACAGTTTGATATACGCGAAATAAATGACGTTGTGTAGATGTATTTGTAGACGGTATGTCTCTATCTGTTTCAGAGTTTGTAGGTTGTATATCTCTATGCGTTTCAGAGTTTGTAGATTGTATATCACTGTCGGATTCTGAACCATTGGTTGTATCTGAACTTATGGCTATGTCATTTCGATTTCTGTAGTTTCTAGTTCTTACAGTGATACGGTTAGATAGTCTGTTTATACTTCCACTAGTTGTTAAATTTCTATTAGTTTGTAAATTTTCTTCAACTGCGGGTCTAGGTACTAAAACTTCAGAATTTATTTTTTTGTCTATAATGTCCCTTCTACAAATTGGACATTTGACACTTCTTTCTAATGCTTTACACAGACAAGATATATGGAAAGTGTGATTACAAATGGTTGTGCAAAAATGTGTATTCATTGTTTGTATACAAATAGAACAAACTTCTTCTTCAGTTGTTTCACTCATTTTAGACTGCAGTTAAAAAAAAAATAAATATATAAACACTCTATAAATTTTTAGAAATACTAATAAATGAGATTAGAGTCAATTGAAAGATCGGATTTTTTATATAGAGCAAGCTATTGGAATGACTTTCCTAATGAATTAAAAGAAAATATTTTAGACAGTATGAGTGCTAGAGAAGTACACTACATGTTGTCACTTAATACATCTTCAATGAGTCCTGAAGAAGCTAGGAACATTTGGATGTATTATGGAAACAAATATTTTGAGAAGCAAATAACTTCACGCACAGATTTCGCACGTGCATGTTCAGAACTAAATCCATTAGTGAGCAGAGGAATTTACATAATAATTGATTTTATACTTACGATGATACACCATGTAGTCCTCGTATTTGATGAGGACCTCCCATCTGATAATAAATTGTACCCAATTTATAACGAGTTGAACAATTTATGGAATAAATCAGATCCTAAAGTTCCTCTTGTATATTTAGGAGACAACAAAGAACAACTTAACGACTTGGTAAAAAAGTTTTGTGATGTTGTTTGGAGTAAAGAGTCTAGTGAAAGATATATTACAATAAAAGATGAACAATCTGACTATGCCATTCCCAAACTTGCGAGAATGTTTGGAAATGTCGAAAACTTGTCAACTAATGAATTAGAAGATGATTCTGATGAATATAAACGCCTAAAAATTAAAATATCGACTAGTTATCCTGATACAGAGTCTATAAATTTCATTTCAAGCATCGATGATTTAATTACTGCCTCCGAAACTGATGTTCTTATATCTTGTATGTTTTTAAGTGAACAATGGCCAGATCAGATAGAGATTTCGAGCATTATTTTTACAGGTGACGATAAAGATGAACTTTTAATGAACAAATCAAACTTACAACAAGTACCTTGGCTTCCAATACTTGGTAAACTTGTAATAAAATACATGGACAAAAAAGAAGATTATAGTTTTCTGTTAGAAATTGAGGATGATACAGAAGAAGAAAGACAATCACGAATACAACTTTTTAGAGATGGAGATAGTGAAACATTTCGTCTTACATTTTTAAATGAAGAACTTTGTGATGCTAATTTTTGGGCAAGTGTGTTAACTGGTAATGGTGGAGAAGAAAATCTACCCAGGTTTCATTTCGAAGATTGTGTTAGTATCCATGGAGATGTATTAGATTTCAATTTGTCAATTGGTAGAAATCTACTTTTAGATTGGCATGAGCGTACACAACCACCTCGGTAGTTTATAAATTTTTAATATAACAACATTTATTGTTCCGCGAATATCACTAAATCAAAGAATATGAATCAGTGTTTATGAAAAACACCATTCTACCATAGAATGGTGCATTTAAAAATACTTCCTAACTATGATCATTGGAACAATAATACCACGTATGAAAATGCAATGAAAAATGAAGATATAGGTTTAGGTATTCCTATGTCGTGTACTATAATAGTACCTGCAGGTCAAAAAGCATTTACAGTAGATCTTGGTTTTAAATGTGAATCAAATGATAAATGGATGTTATTACCCAAAAGTTGTATCGCTGAGACTCCACTTAAATTTAGCTGCGAGTCCTGTATAATTGATAAAAATTATACAGGTTCTGTTATGGCAAAAGTGGACAATACATCGAACAAGGATTTTTCTCTCACTTTTGAAAAATGCTACTTTCAAATAGTAGGGTTTGACGGGGTACTCCCAACTTTTGAAGTAACCGAAAATATTTCCGAAATTTTAAGAGGATAATGTGGTTTTTGGTCTACAAACTAATGTAATGCATAAGCATACTATAATAATTACTCATTTTTTACATTTGGGGTAAAATCCTAGGTAATGATATCTCCATGTTTGATACTTGTCTGTATGACAAGTAACATCCAACCCCGAACGTTTAAGATTATTACTAAACTTTTTACAATTAGATAAGTCTTCTTTTTCAGAAGAGCCACTATCTGCAAACGTACCAGACTTATTTGTGAGTCTCAAATAGCTACCAGCACCTCCAGTATAAAAACATTTGAAAGGATAGTTTTCACTTTGAGTTCCGTTTGCGAGTTTGTTTATTTTGGAAACTTCGTCTTTACAATCTTTAGAACCAAGTCCTTTAGTAGTTCTCATATATACAAACGAACATTTTCCAGAATGTCCTTGTGTACAATCAATAGTTCCAAATTGTGCACATGCCGAATGTTTAACACAAACTGTATCTTTATTGTAAACATTTTTACCGACTTCCATGTCTCTACAAGTTTTTCTTTTTTTACATATTCTGTTTGAAGTTTGGGTTGGAGACTTTTCTTCGAATTCATCGGGGAGGCATTCTAATAATTTTTTACAATACTCACCTTCTTTGTAATACTTGGTGTAATCACAGTCACATTTTCTGTTTGATGTTTTAGTAGGAGCTGATGTTTCTACTTTGTTATCACTGCAATTTGATATTTCTTTACAAGTTTCATTTTCCTTGTAATACTTGGTGTAATCACAGTCACATTTTCTGTTTGATGTTTTAGTGGGAGCTGAT
>Ga0115570_10000948_pt1 | contig 23698 bp, 23 predicted proteins | sample COGITO_mtgs_1205_3_FD_87294 | JGI IMG/M metagenome (GOLD analysis project Ga0115570, IMG submission 87294) | Pelagic marine microbial communities from North Sea - COGITO_mtgs_120524 | ecosystem: Environmental > Aquatic > Marine > Epipelagic | place: Germany:Helgoland, sampling site Kabeltonne... | reverse complement strand
CGGCTCTTCTGAAATAACTGTCAACGGCACAGGTGTACGCTTAGGCGACACAGGCAACGGCTACTTCCGTCCTGTCTCTGGAAACTATGGCTCTATTGAGATTGATGGAGGAGCGCATGGTGGTTGGGAAGGCTACAACATTGGTGGTCGTGCCGTGTTTATGCACGATAACTCTAGCACTATGGGTCTGTTTGATGACGTACATAATGAATGGGGCTTTAGATATGTATTCAACGGCGCTGCATATTTGTATCACAACGGAGTCAACAAGCTGGAAACCACTGGCGGCGGTGCCTCTGTAAATGGAGACCTAACCGTAACAGGTGGTGACATTTCACTTAGCGGTACGGGCCGCATTCAGGGTGTGGATACAGTTTCGTCTGGAACTGACGCAGCAAACAGAAACTATGTTGATACGGCGGTCGCTGCGGCTGGTGTCAGTATGGCGACACTGTACACTTATGTTTAAGGAATATCTAAATGGCTAATTCAGTAGGTCGTATCTATAACGCCACACTAGGAGACTCCCAACTTCAGTCGGATGGGGAGCATACACTTTTCACTACGAACAGTAGCACCAGTCAGGTAATTAAAGAGGTTAAATTTAACCTTAGTGCGGGTGTAAAGCTTACAAATGCTTACATTGAAGTAAACGGACACAAAGTAGCTTCAATTTCAGACTCAGGTACTGCTCTTACGGGCGAGATTATTGTCCCCCCTAATTCTACAGTAAAGCTAAAAGCACCTAGTACTTACCCTGTTGCTTTTTATAAAGAGTATGAACAGACTATTTCATCTTCTCGCCATCTGTATGTAAACACACTGGTTCGAGATCAAACTACTGGGACGGTTACAACCACCCTTACTCAAAACAAAAGTATGTTCGCTACCAGCAACGCCAATGCTGTCAACTACATAGATATAGTTGACGCAAGAGGGTTTGCTGCACGCATACCGGGATCAGGTAGTTCTATTTATCAGCCATTTTACTGGATGAATGCAATATACCACGATGGTAACTCTGTACAAAAGATAAATAGGCATCATGCCCAAGACTACGCAGAAGGTCACAGTGGGAACCAAGGAGTTATTAGTCAAACGGGTCACTCAGCGAACTACAAAGGCTTTGCGTTTGATAGAGATATAAGCCGCTCAGTGCAAACCGCTAACTTGAGTGCAAGTAACGGTGGACCTGCGGCTCTTTTGAACGTCATAGATATCACTGGAAATAGATTTCAAGTAAGGGGCTCTCCTCGTCACAATGAAACTAACCTAGTAGACTTCGATAAGTGGGGTGGTGTTGCAAATTCAAGCCCCGCAACCAGCCATGGACAATTCAGCCCACAACCTACTAGCTCGTACCCAAGGGCGCACAGTATTGGTGACTGGTATTTCTGGATCCCACAAAACGGTTATGGTGAACGAGTATACGGGGTTAGTTTAAAAACAGGGCAAATGTTCCATTTTAACGCTATGTCTGGTTGGTCCTCCTCTGGTAATAGAGATTTTACGGTGTCAATTGATACCGATAACGATAAATTTGTTTTTTGGCGTCCCGCTAGTTCAACATCACTATATCGATCAACATCGAATGATACCATTAGCTATCTTGAGTCAACTACTCCGGGTGGGGTGCCAAACGCACCTATTACCAATGCAACCGTAACTTTCAACGGCGGGAATTATTGTGACTACAGTTTTTCAGCGTGCCAGCTTTCTGACCGCATGGACGGTGGCTTCGGCTACAAAAATCAGTCCAATGAACACGTTGCCTGTGATTATGATGGTAGCGTTATATACACGCACTCTACTTTTCAGGGTATAGATAACTTTACGCCCCATAACGACTATCTATGGAAACGCACTATGGGTAAAATGAGCGCCTCAGAAATGAGTAGCGCTGGAATAAGTCAACCAACTTTTGACATCAGTGTTTTCGGTTACACTGCAAGCTAAGGATATGACATGGCAGAGGCATTTAAAAAGCTGTTTGACAGTACTTTAAACCAAAACAATCTAAACGATGGTGAGCATACGCTATTAAGCGGTGGCAATAATAAAGTTATAAAAAATATTAGCGTAACCTCACCTGATATTGCACTAAATGATACTTATCTTGAGTTGGACGGTGTAAACATCGGAAGCGTCAAGGTAGATAGAGGAGGTTCTGCAACTTTTGAAGGACATCAAATTCTAGCACCGACTTCGGTACTTAAATTGAAAACTACAGACTTTCCTATAGTAGCCGAAAAAGTAATTGGCGTCTGTAATGACGGAACAAAACTTCGTTATTATTCCTACATAGAGGATTCTTCTGGTAACGCAGTTAATACTTCAAACACATCTCTACAATTTCAATGGGAATCCAATGAAACTGTTGGGTCTTTGTCTTACTCAAGCCAAATTATTGATCTATACAAGCCGGGTCCTAGTCAAGGCGGGACAAATAACATTCACTACATTGCACATGATGATAACTCTGTACAAGTTTTCCATGCAACCAGAGCATTAGAAACTGGAGGGTCGCTTGGATATAGCCCTGCTAATAACTATCAAATGACTTATCAAAACTATAGGACTTTTGGCTTTCGTGACTTTAGAAAGGAAGTCTCAGCATCAGGCCCAAGCCGTTCTGCTTCCTACGACAGGTTTTTCAATATGAATGGTGCGGCTTTTAAGCAACATCAGCCTTATATATACCCACAAACTTATAGCGTGACTACCCACACAGCAAGCCCTTGGTGGACTAGCACCTCCCACCCTTCTCCACACCCTACTTCCTCGTACCCCAGAGGTGGTGTGTACCACGATATGTATTGTTACATGCCTAGTAGCGGCTACACTAGCCAGATATACATCAAGAATACTATCACTGGTGCATTCTATCAGGCAAACCTACCGGCTGCTATACAAATGACCCACGGTAGTTTTGTATTGTCAGTAGATCACTCAAACGATGCTTGGTATATATACTACCATAATGGAGCTAATAATCTTACACAGGTTAAAGGCCCGTGGTCTTGGTCCCAAATGTTAGGCAGTACTGGAGCAGCGGCCCCTTCTGCCGTAAATACTAGAAAGCAAATAGCTTCTTCTGACTGGGAGGAACACAATAACATTACAGCGCCAGGACTGTATCAAAACTTTCATGGAGGGCAACTCGGTTACACAGCCACTGGTGGTGTTCGGTACAGAGATACAAACAATAAAATGTATACTTTAGATGCAACAGGTAGTCTAAAATATTCATATACTTCAGATCCTAAATTTGGAAATGCTGGAGGTTCAGCTAGCTATCTTTGGCGTCACTACGGACATCCTATTCCTTCCTCTATAGCAAGCGCAGCGGGTCTAAATTCCGCAGATGTAAAAGTAACAATCACCGGAATAGAACAAACATAATAAGGAGGCTATAATGGCTTTATCATCAGCAGGTGGCGGCGGTACTACCATTGCAAAGACAGGATCATCGGCGGCAGTCATGTATACGGTCCCGGCAGGGAAAACTTTTGAAGGGCATATGTGGAATAACAGTAGTACGGGACCCGGTTATATTAACGGGACTCAACTGAGTTGGCCCTATCACAGCAGCTATTTTCAACATGCCTATCTACCTATCACCTTAAACGAGGGCGATGTAATTAAGGCTGACAACAGCGGCACTACTATGTTAGTGGGGGTTGAAAAGTAATGCACGAGTATCAATTAACCATACATGATGACTTGACTTCTACTTTGGTTTTTGGCTCCCAATCACCAGAGGAGGTAACTGATAGCGATAGCGACTTCACGCCTAATACGTTTGTTGCAAGCAGTCACATCAAGATTCCTAACTTTAATTTCTTATCAATGTCTTCACCTGTTTTTAGATTTACTACAGAAGAAATGGTTGAATCATTTGTGATAGGGAATCAGAATCTTTTAAAATCTGAATCTAAGGGTGTGTTGTCTATCCCAACGACCCCAGATGAAGAAGCTGTGGCGGCTGCCCCTGAATTTCCAGAGGTTATTGAAGTCGAAGCAAACATTACCAGAAGCAAGCGGAACGTGCTTTTGATGGAATGTGATTGGACGCAGGCGGCTGACACTCCGCTATCAGATGAGGTAAAAGCTTTATGGGCTACATACAGAACAAGCCTTAGAGACTTATCTGTGAATAGTAACTGGCCTTTTCTTGAAGAGGCTGATTGGCCTACTAAACCTTAAACCTCCTTTAATTAACGCTTGCTAATGCACTAACTAAGTGCTAAACTTTTACATAGTATTACCAATTAGTTTAGGCACTTATGACAGATGAAACCACAGAGTTTCAGACCGTCCTGCTAACACCCCCAGAAGTATTGCATGTATGGCCTTCCATACAAGGCGACATAGACAAAGCACTGTCCCACGGGATCGATGAGATGTCTGTATTCGATCTCTTCAAGGACGCCATAAACGGCACCGTCTTTGTTTGGATCACACTGGACACAGCTAGCAAGATAGTCTGCACAACCACCCTTAGATTCCTGACACAGAAGAACGTAAAAACGTGTCAGATTATCACCAACACCACCGACGGTGTTTCACTCAAGCAGGTCGAAGCAGATCACAGATTGTTTGAGGACTTTGCCAAAAAGAACGGCTGTTCGCATCTTCAGGTCTGGGGGCGCAAGGGCTGGCTCAGACGCCTACAGACGCTCAGTTCTAGGCAAGGCAACAAATACAAAACTCAATATTATGTTTTCGACATGGAGATTTAAATGAAACTGCTTAACCCTTTTATGCCTTACCGGTATCTACACCCACGGGCTTCTGGCCTGATTGCCTATAAAGGCGGCGGCGGCGGTGCTACTGCGGCACAAGTGGACGAAAGTGTTCAGGGGGGTGTGACCACTGTTAACGAAAACACTAATGCCGGTTTTGCAGAAACTGCGGCTATGGGTGAGACAATCACTAACAACCAAGCCACGATGACGGGTAATCAAAACACGATGATGGGCAATCAGGATACTATGTTGTCTAATCAAAACACACTCACATCGGGCCAGACAGGCCTTAGTAATCAGATCGCTGCTATCCCGCAGACACGAGTTGTAAACCAAACAGTAGACACCTCTGGCATCGAAAACCGCATTGGTAGCCTTGAAGGTGTAACTGACACTGGATTTGCTACTGTGAATAGCAACTTGGACGGTGTGCGAGGTTCTGTGAACTCCGGGTTCAGCGACATGAACCAATCCTTTAACGATGTTGCAGAGGGCCAGACAAACATACAGAACAGCGTTTCTGATCTATCTGGTAATATGACAGACCGTTTTAATACGGTAGATAGTTCTCTCGACACAGGCTTTGCTGGCGTAAACGAGAACGTAAACACACAGTTTGATACACAGAACCAAAGCTTAACGGATCTCTCTGCTAATGTACTTGGGGGTCAAACAAGCCTGCAAGAATACCTTGAGGGCATGTCCGATAGAGCAACTACATACTACGGTGGTTTATCAGATGGACAGGCTAACATTCAAAGTTCAGTCGGTGGGTTGCAGGATAACTTTTCTGATTTCCGCTCTGAGTATTCAGACGATGCTACGCTTGCGACCCAAGCACGGGCTGACCTTGTAAATCAGGTCACCGGAGGTTTCGGGCAGGTGCGTGACGATCTAAATCGAAACTTTGATGCAACCTCTCAGCAAAACGCTTCTATTGCTCGTAACACCGAGCAAACAATGCGGAACCAAGATGACATGTCCACGAACTTCGGTTCTGCTTTTAAACAAATTAGTTCTGGGGTTCAGGCGCAAACAGCGGGACAACAACAGACTAAGCAGGACATGCTTCAGAGGCTGTCTACTATTAGAGAAGTTATCTTGGGTAATGGTCAAAACTTGGACCCAGCTTTAACAATGGAATACGCAAAACTGGCAGACAGTTTTGACGGAGAAGGCCGTTTGATCCAACAATCTAATAACAAAAATGGTAGCGTCACGCAGCGTGGATTTGACGCAAATAACAATCTTAATATTGCCACGTTTAGTCAGCAGGGCCAAATTACAGACCGTAGCCGCATAAATATTGATAAGCTGATGAGCCAGATGGACCAGATGGGTTATGGCGGATCTTCTAGCCCCGGACTTATGGTCGGGTCACAGCCTTTTTCTTCAACGGCGGCGTGAGGTAAACATGCATCCAAAATCAATCTCTGACCAAGGCCTTAACTTAATCAAGAAGTTTGAGGGTCTGCACAAAGTAACGGACGATGGCATGGTAGTACCATATCGCTGTCCAGCCAACATTCTCACACTAGGATACGGCCACGTTAAAGGTGTTAAGAAGAATATGCGTATCACGAAGCAAGAGGCAGAAGACCTTTTGCGGCAAGACATGAAGATCTACGAGGCGGATGTTAAACGCCTAGTGGATGTACCTCTGACGCAATACCAGTTCGACGCCCTAGTGTCGTTTGTATTCAACCTTGGTAGTGGTGCCTTCTCAGGATCGACTCTGAGGAAAAAATTAAATGCTGGAGATTATTCTGCAGTACCGGCACAACTGATGCGCTGGAACAAGGCACGGGTTAGTGGCAAACTTCAGCCTCTTACCGGTCTTACACGCCGCCGTTCTGCAGAGGCAGCTTTGTTCACATTGGACGCACAGCTACCCAGCGATGACGTTGATGTACCAATGGCTCAGAAGCCTGCAGCACAAGACAAGAAACCTCTAGCTAAATCTAAGACTATGGCTGGTGTAGGTATCGCTGGTGCAGCCACTGGCCTGAACGAAATGGCCGGACAGCTACAGGGACTTGTAGCTTACGCTGACAGCCTCAAGACCGTTTTCCTACTCTGTGCAATCGCCGGTATCGCTCTGGCTGCATATGCCCGTTGGAAGGATCAAAAGGACGGGGTTGATGTTTAGCATCTTCGGCAAAGTTAAGACCTATATCATTGCCACTTTAGCCCTCGCTCTGCCCATTATTTACGTCTTTGGGCAGATTAAAGGACGGGCGAAAGAGAAGAACAAAGTCCTTACCGATGAACTACAGGCGCAGCAAAAGGCGGCTGATTTTTATAAGGCGATGTCTGAAAATGAAAGCGACAATCTTACTGATCGCAAGTCTATCACTGACCGGCTGCGCTCAAACGGTTTATAGAACCCAACTCGAAATTTATTGCCCTCAAATCAAGCAATATGATGACCGGTTCAATGCCCAATTAGCCAATGAATTAGAGAGCCTTCCTGCCGATGCTACGGCAATCGATGAGGCTGTCAAAAACTACATCTACCTTCGTGATCGTATCCGTAGATGTGAAGAAGAAAAGGATAAGATCTGATGGGTTTATGGGCAGATACCTTCGGGGGTGGTAACAGCTTTTCTGAAAGCTTGGCTAATGTGACTACCACAGGCAATAATACAGAATATCAAGGCGGTAGTCTGGTAAACACTGATACCGGTAAGATTGTTTCTGGCGGAGCAATGAACTCTACCGATACCAACCAGAAAAATAAATCTGTTGGTGATAAGTCTGCAGGACACGGAGAAGACTACACGTTTTCTGATGCTGTTGGTGACATTACAGACATTTTTGGCAGTGGCACAGCAATAATTGACCCAAACCCTACTGCTAATGATGATGACAACAATACAGGAGGTTCTTCTGCGCAGACTGCGGATGATAGTAATCAGACTGCGGAAGATGCTGAACCCGGTGCTTTGTCCTCTGAGGGTATAGCTAAAATGCTTGTGGATTCTGGTGTGGTTACGTCCAACGAAGAAATCAAAGCAATGCTTGCAGACCCTAAAGCATTTCTAGATGCAAAGGGTATAAACCTTTCTGACATTATCCCAAACCTAGACCCTGTTACTGCAGGGACACTACTAGATCCTAGTAATCCTAATTATGCCCTCAAGGGGCTTGAGAAATATCTGCCTCAGACGGTCACCGGTATTGCACCGGTTAGCAGCCCTACGGCAGTAGCCCCCGCTTCATTTACCACAGCGACTGCATCTGATCGCATGGACAACCCACAGTTTATTATGGACGCTGCTACAGGCGAGGTCCGTGACGCTAACCTAGTGAATGCAGAAGGCTACACGCTGGACATGAAGGGTTCTGGCACAGGCATTAACGCCGATGGTACAGTGAACCAAACTGGTGAAGCTCTTAATGATTACGCCACACAAAAGTTCAGTTCGATAATCGATACACGAACCGTTGCCGGTAAGCTTATGGCCCAAAACCTTGGCGAAGGTAACTATGTAGATATCAAGTCTACCGTAACCGGACAGCTTGAGATGCTGGCCGATTCTTTTGTTGGCTCAGACGGTGAACCTAAGATCCCTGCCTTTGCTCAAGCACAGGCCCGTGCAGTAGGGCGTACAATCACATTCAGCGGTATGACCGGTACTGCAGCTACTGCGGCTATGGCTACCGCCCTGATGGAAGCAAGCCTTCCAATTGCACAGCAAGAGGCGCAGTTCTTTCAAACACTCACTGTTAAAAACTTAGACAATAAGCAACAGGCTATCATTAACAAAGCTACGGTTCTGTCTAACTTTGATTTGGCTAACCTAGACGCCCGTGAGACTGCAGCGGTACAGAACGCTCAAGCCTTCTTAGAGATGGATCTGAGCAATCTAACCAACGAACAACAGGCCTTTATGGTTAACACTCAGGCCCGTGTTCAGGTTCTGCTTGAGGATACACAGCAAGAGAATGCCACCCGCCGGTTTTCTGCAGAAAGTAAGAATGACTTCACTAAGTTCTACACAGAGCTTGGTACGCAGGTCGAACAGTTTAACGCTAACCTTTTGTCTGAGCTAAAGCGGTTCAATGCTGGCGAAATTAATGACGCCACAGAGTTTCGTATGGCTTTGGAAAATGAACGCCAACAGTTCTACTCCAAGATGCAATACGCTGTAGATGAATCTAACGCCCGGTGGCGGCAGACCGTTGCAACCACCAATACGCAGATGGCGTATGATGCCGCCGCAATCGATACAAAGACCATTCTGGATCTGTCGCAAGAGGGTCTTAACCGCATCTGGGATCGCACGGACAGTGAATTGGATTACAGGTTTAAAGGTGCGGTTAGCGAGGAAGAGTTTGAGTTGCGTCTTCTCTTAGGTGAGATGCAGGCACAGGCGGCTACTCCACAGAAAGCCAGTCTTTTTGACACGCTTCTGGGCGGCGGTATTAAAATTGCTGCAGCGGCTGCAGGTGCCTCTGATGTACGACTTAAAGAAAACATTCAACCATACGATACGCTCAACGGCGTCCATTTCTACACATGGGATTGGAACGATACGGCCAATGAAATCGGCTCCGACAAGTATCCAACCATGGGTGTTATCGCACAGGAAGTTCAGAAGACACATCCTGACACGGTGATTGAGGGACCAGAGGGTTACCTCATGGTTAATTACGGGAAGCTTAAAAATGAAATTTGAAGACGCAATTGAGAAGTCCATTAAGAGCTTTCTGAAAGGTAGCATGCCCGAAGAGCTTATGAAGGTTCAGGGCAACCCTGTGATTTACACACCTGATTACATGGATGAGCTAGAGACCGATCTAGCAGACATGGAACCCGAAGCCGAAGATGAGGTGGAAGATGTTTGATCCCAGAACAATAGGCCCGATACCGGGTGAGAACTACACCGCTGATACTCGTAACTATCCATGGCACCGGCCACCAGAGATTGAGACCTATGACGGTACAGTAGAGTACGTCATGGAGCGCATGAATGACGAAACAACCGCAGAGATAGTCTACAGTCTTATGGAGTTAAAACGCCCTCTGACTAACATCGTTGCAGGTCTAATGATGCAGGGCATTGGCCGTGGTAAATTCCAGATCGACATGGCAATCCTAGCGGCTGGCCCGGTCTACCGTTATCTGCAGATCTTAGCCGACAGCGAGAACATTAAATACGAAGATGGTCTAAATGCTAAACGCACACCGATCACCTCCACCACGCTTAAAATGATGATGGGTGTTGTGGACGATGTAGATCCCGAAGAGACAGACCCTGAGAGCGCCGTAGAGGCCGTCTCAGAGGGCGAAGGCGGTCTTATGGCCCCTGCACAGCCTGCAGAAGAAATGACCGCCACAGCGGAAGAACAGGCGCTCATGTTGGGCGGCTCTGATACTGAAGAAGAGGTGGTGTAATGGCCTATAGCGCAACGAAAGCCCGTATCACAGGTAAGATTGCCGCTGGCGGTTTTAAGCAGCCTGATAATACACTGGCAGAGGCTATTGATACCGGTGCTGGTATCATGGCTCAAGGCATTATGAAGCGTGGTGAAGAAGAGCGTGAAGAGAAGCGTATAGCCAAAAGAGAAGCCGCTGCAGAAGCTAAACGCCTTGCCGCAGCACAACGTGCAAAAGAGGCAGAGGCGAAGAAGATAGCTAAAAATGCTAAAGTACTTGCCCTCGACTTCACAGGTACTGCAGACAATGTTGCAGCCGTTACCTACTTCCAAAACCAACTAGAACTTATGGATGGTGATGTAGGTGCTGTTGTAACCTCCACTGAAAACCGGGTTAAAAGTGGGCAGCTTGAATTTACTGCCCCAACTACAGAAATGGTTGACACACCATTCCAAGGGCCAAACGTCCTCCCTAATGCGAAAGTAGAAGACTTTGGGGGTACAGTAGGCAGTAACAAATTTAAAGATGGTACAGATGTAACTCTAGGTGATCTTCCTAAGATAAGTACTAACGACAAGAATAGCCCCTCGCTCAGGTCACAAGCGTCTGAGATGAATGATATGTTTGGTCACTTAGCAGAAGGTACAACGCTTCCTGAAGATGGCTCTGTCGAGGTGAACACACCCGGCGGTGTTAAAATTAAGCCTTTCGGATCAACTCCTGAAGATATTGACATATCAGGCATTAAAACTTTTGCCGATTGGCAGGCTTTTGGGAGTAACCTACGAGCTAATCCAACTGAGTATTCTGAGGCATGGCGACAAGAGTACGAAAACCGAGGCAACCAACTCTTTAGGGAGTATCTAGTCACAGCAGATGCAAATGAGTTGAAGACCTCTATAGCTGTAGATCCTAATATGGATGAAAGCAAAAGGACCACTATTGAGAATGCCATCGAAATTAAACAGTCGGGTCAATGGCAAGACATAGTTACCCCAAGCAATTTGGCAGGTAAAAACTCCGCAGAAATTGATAACCTGATTATCGTTGCGGAAGCCGCTGGGGCAACATCTGAGGATTTAAGCCTCGCTAAACAAATATCCTCTGATATTAAAAAGGTAGAAAAGCTACCAACATACAAAAAGTATGGAGATGGGGCTAATAATTATAACGCCACCCTGAAGCAAATAGAGCTTGCTGAAAATGATAATGCCGGTGAAGAGATTATCAGCCGTTTAGCGTCATTAGCAGCGGCGCAACAGAGGGGCGAAATTGCAAAACAAAACGGTGTACCGGGGCAGAAGGTTTATGAGGCAGTAGTAACTCTTCCGGGGCCAGATAAAAAACAGGCATTTATGCTGGTAGTAGAGAAGCCGGGTGCCGATGGTAAAGTACAGATGCTTGATTCAACTGGGAGGCCTCTTGTAGAGGGGACAGATTACACATTCCTTCGTACCATTGAGGGTGAAGAATCTAAAGAACTTCATAAAATATCAGTACAAACCAACAAGTATAATCAGGAAGCAGAGACTGCTAAAGTAGCCCTCGTTGAGGGTCTTGTTAACTCAGAACAGGTTCTGGCCTTTGCTAGGGCAGATCCCCGTGTGCGGAACGCTTCAGGCGATGTTGCTCAAGCTATTACAAACTTTGTACGCTCTGGATCTGGTGTTCTTCAGGTCATGGAAAGTCTGTTTGAGGGGCAAGCAGATGACTATATGATTACGGAAGAACAATTCCGTGCGGCTGTGGCAAAGAACGCACCAAATGCCTCTGGAGATTTAGTAGACGCAATTGTTAGTGGTAAGGTGCAGGATCTAGGTGACCAAACAGCAATGTTTGAAGCCTCTTTGTTGTCCTTAGTATTCCGTGCAGGTCGCATGGAAGGGCAATCGGGCAATGCAATGTCTAACAAAGACTTCGAGCGTTTGTTAGAGATGCTTAACGTAAAAGGTGGGTATGAGGCGTTTGAACAAACCCTGCGCACATTTATGGCCGGTAAAATCAGACAGTACAATATTAAAGCCCAAAGCGTTCTAACTGGACCGCCTAATGTCTTTAAAGAAAGGTATAAATACCTGCCAATACTACAGCCAACGAGTTTCTCCGATTTTGTTACGCAATTCGATGATCCAAAAGTAACAGAGGCATATCAGAACACAGTCTCGTATTCCCCTACGGCTACAGCCACAGAAGAAACTTCTGAAGTTAATAATGCAAACTTAGAGACCTTTATAAACACTGGTACGTTTACCATATCTATCGAAGGTGGGGGGTCGGCCCCTCTAACAAAAAAAGTTGTAGATGCTTTTTTGAAAGATCTGCAAGAGGGTCAAGGATCAGATGAACAAAAGGCCAAGGACAGGGAGGACTACCTTAGAGGGTTAGCCCAAGCTTTGGGTACATCCGTAGAAAACCTTAAAGCAATGGGCGGGTACTAACTTATGGGTATATTTGATGATTTCGTAAAAACCCTCCGTGGGGCTGATAACGCAGTTCCAGATGAAGATACCTCACAACAAGAACCCATCTTAGATGAAGACGGGTTTTCTGTAGATGACCGGATTGCGCAAGAACAAGCAGACCTTGATAGCTTTTTAAAGCGTACTGAAGAGACACGCCAAAGGATGATTGACCAAGGTATTGATGTGTCAGCCCCAGAAGGTTTTGTCCCTAGCACTACTCCAGATGGCAGCATTGACGTAACAGAACAAGTTACTGCGGCCCGAAACCCTGTACGAAACCAAGACTTTATATATGGTGAGCGTCCTGAATTAAGCTTCCTAACTCGTATAGGGGCTAAGTTTTCCGACTTTGTTAACCCAGAGGACTTACCAAACCAATCCCAACAGGAACGAGATGCGTACCTTAAAGAGTTGGCTGCATTCGATGCACGGGCAGAAGAAATATATCAAAATTCTGTAGAGGTAGATCTGCCAGAAGCCCGTCTTTTAGGTATAGACCTGACGGGCTTTGCGACAGATGATGAGTTTATCTCTGATGGAAAAGTAAGAGTATTTAAATATCTAGACGAAAACAGTGAAGTCAAATCTGTATTAATCCCTAGACCGGGCAGCAACATGTTTGAGCGTGTAGTGGGCCAAGCAGGCCGCACCATATTCTCAGAGCTATACGGCCTAGTCGAGCGTGAGGAAGATGGTAGTCTGGATGTTAACTTCCTAGAGGATAGCGACTATGCAACTGCCGTTCCTGATTATGACCAGAGTACAGGTGAAGGTCTACTAACAGATCTTTTGGTATTCGGTGTTCCCGGCGTTGCCGCTGAAAAAACAGGTAGGGCGGCTATTGGGGTAGGTTCTGAATTAGTTAAGAAGGCCGATAAAGTATTACCAAATAACGTAGTAGGTAATACTATTCGGGGTGCGGGTTCCGTAGTGGACAACGCAGTTCAATACGCTGGCGGAAGCCTTGCAGTAGCTTTAACAGAGGGTGTTCTCTCGCAAGAAGGCGATGAAGGTCTGATCTTTGATGCAGATATGGTTAAGAAAACCTTCACCGGAGTTGATGACGAACTGGCCGCAGATCTGGCAATGACTTTTGATGGTCTAGTGGTCAATGGTGTTTTTGATACTTTTCTGGGTGTAGCCGGTCTTGCCCTACGAAAAGTCGGTGACATGGGTAGTAGCTCACAAGGTCTGATCAATAAAAAGTTTGTGCGAGATAAAGCACAACGTGCCGCTATATTAGGTGTAATTACAACTATTGACCCTTCATTGAAAAACGCAAACGCCCAAGAAGTTGCAGAAGCTTCCCGTGCGCTGGCACAGGTGTTGAAAGATAATGCAACCATTATTGCGACTGTAGGTAATACGGTAGAGGAAATACCCGTAGACACGGTTAATGCTCTAGCTGCAGGTGCAAAGAAGTATATAACTGTTACCCGCCAAAGGTTGCAGAACTCTATGAAGCCCGATGAATGGGAACGATATGTAGAAAAGGAAGCGAACTCAATTGTCTCCAATACTATTGGGGTAACTAGAGGTGCCACTGACAATAGTATGATTAGGGATAAACAAGCTGAAATGATTAATTCAGCAGGAAATCTCTTTGAAAAAGAAGCTAGGGCAGTAAACCCAGACGGCATAGACTTTGATACGGAAACCGTACCTGATCTGGTGGACAACAGAAACTTAGATATACAAGAGATTGATGCTGAGATTTCAGCCGCAGAAACACAGGCAGGTAATTTTAGAGCCGAAGCAGGTTCTGCGGTCCAAAATGATCCCCTGATTAAGGAAATGGTAGCGGAGGTCGATCCTTCTCGTTTCTTTGATGACACACGGTATGTAGAACAGCTTACTAATTTGTATGGTAAGACCTTTGTGGATGAATACCGTGCGGCGTATGATGCGGTTAAGGTGGCGTATGAAGCTATCCCGAATGATCCCATCGACATGCCTGCATTCAAAACACAACTTGCAAATGTATTTAACAATGCAGGCGGTTTGGGTGAAACAACTCAGGATGGCGCACCAATTCTTGCTAAATTAAAGCAGGTGTTTGGGGATAAGATTTCTCCATCTTCAGAGCCATCTTTAATGGGAGACCCACGGGAAGGTGCTTCTGCGATAACCCCTCAACAGGTCATAGATGGATTGACTGACGATATTGGGTTTCAGGATCTATACAGCCTCAAGAAGGAAATAGATAAATTAATATCCTCAACCAACAACCGCAATGTAGCGGCGTCCTTGGTACAACTCAGAGATCATATTACGTCTAAGGCAGTAAACGAGGCAGGAGAAGCAACCGGACAGCTTGCATATGTAAGCCGTAATGGGGGCGACACTGCAGAGATCGCTAATGCTGCGGATAGTTTGTTCATTGAGACACAGAGTAAGTTCCAGAACTCTATGACTACCCAGAATTTATCTGACGCATCCTTTACCCCAGCGTATGCAGGTACAAGCACACCTGTACCAGAGGGAGGAAGCCGTAGAGGTCAGCCTGACCTAGAAACAAACTCTGTAGCAAATACAGATGCAATGCTTTCGGATCGCACAGGTAACCAGCTAGAGCAATTACAGTTCGCTTTATCTGGGGCGTTGAGCAAGGGCGAGGTAAACAAGCCATTTATTGATCTGTTTGTAGCAGAACAAGCCGACAAGCTTGCGAAGGCTTTGCGAAACAATGATACCCAGACCATAGAGCAAATAGACGCAGCGTTTGAGGGTATTATCGGCCAATTACGGTCTCTGGATAGTCCATTAGTTGAAGAACTTAATTCTGCTAAATCCCGTATACTTTCTGTTCAAGATGAGCTTGGGAACCGGGCGTTGGCTGCAGATGAAGTAGCAGATATGGCACGGCAGCGGAAGATTGCTGCAGAGGATACTGTTGTAGCTCAGTTCCTTTCTAGAATCAGGAAAGGTGAGGCTCAAAGTAACCCAAGCATCACTGTGAAACGGGAGCTTCTTGGATCTGATCCCGGCAATTTTATTGGTGCGCTTATGGAAGAGATAGATAAGCTTCCTGCGGATCAGCAAATACCTGCTAGAATGGCAACGCAATCTATGTTGCTCCGTACTATTAATGACACCATAAAAACTTCCACTGCTATTGCACCCGGCGGTATGCGTGATGTTGCTACGGGGCAGCTTGCAAAACTAACTAATGAGAGAGCTAGTGGTCTTATAGATGCGGTATCTCGTGCCTTCCCTAACGATGAGTTTATGAAAGATACCATGATGCTTACCTTGGGCAGCTTACAGGATTTATCCCTGTCTGCACGGATGAAGGTAGCACGGTCTGGTTCTGATACAGCGGCTAACTTAGGTGTTAGAGACAGTGTATCTACCGGTATACTTTTCGCCTTCGGATACATGAACCCAACTGCCGCAGCGGCTCGTAGGATTACTGCAGGTCAAATCGAAGCAATGGAGAAACTAGGTAAAGAGGAACAGCAAAGGATTATTGGTACTATTCTAGCAAACCCTGAAGACTTCGCTGATCTTGCTACTAAGATTGCAGATGGTGCAGATCCTAGTTTGTTGGCTACATTGCGGGATAATTTTCTAAGCGTAGCTAACAGAACACTGCAATACGAATTGCGGGTCGGTGATGCATCCGATCAAACAAGTGATATGTTTCTAAATGCGGTAGACGCCGTAGTGCCTCAATAAGAAAAACCCCCCAGACCTAAATCTGAGGGGTTCCAATTAAAACCGAAGGGGAAGCGACCAAACTTCCAGCTTCAAGTATATTATACGCTTAGGGCGCTCCGAGGTCAACACCACGGGGCGCTTTATTCTTTGTGAAACATATCTTCTATGACCAGCCATAAGGTCATTACGGGCCATGCGAATACGAACAAAAGGTACATCACTTTTGAGGCACCCTCTTCTGGCTCAAAGTTTAAAGTCATAAACAAGGAGCCGATCATGTATAGGCAACCGGACAGGTATAAATCCATTACGCAGCTTCCTCTTTTATGAACGCTTTAATCCATGTGGCACACACATCTGACCGCACAATGTCATCCACAGTCATTTCTATAACAGGGAAGGGCATCATCTGTTGTTTGATCATTCTGATGATGCGGCCTAGCCCGGACTTCTCTGCTAGGTCTGTCTGAGCTACGTCACCGTTTACCACTACATTCGTGTTCTCACCTATGCGGGTCAGAAACATCTTTAGCTCAACGTATGTGGTGTTTTGGGCTTCATCTAGGATGATAAATGCATCATCGAATGACTTACCCCGCATGACAGAAAAGGGTTCCACTACGATGTTACCATCTGACAGCATGCTCTGCACCTTGGTGACGCCTAGATGCTTCTTTAGTACATCAATTAGTGGGGCTACCCACGGTGCCATCTTCTCTTCCAGACCGCCCTTAAAGAAGCCTATGTCACGGCCACCTGCAGCTACGTTAGGGCGTGTGATGACGATCTTTGCTACACTACCTTCATAATACATCTTAGCGGCCTGTGTCGCCGCCATATAGGTCTTGCCAGTACCTGCGCATCCTGTGACGAATACTAGCGGATCGTTATTAAGTGCCTTTGCGTACAATTGTTGGTTGTATGTTTTTGGCACCAATTGGATAGACTTAACGTGTTTAGGCGTGGGTGCTCCCCCTTCTGTTATTTTGCGCTTTCTTGTGTATCGACGGGCATTCTTGCTCATATTCACCTAAATTGTTTGTACGAAGGTTGCTTTTTCAAAAGGAACGTCAAAGAACTTCTCGCCGTGTGAGATCTTCACATTGGAGACTTCAACGCAGGGGCTATCCAGAACCACCTTGCGACCAAACAGGGCTGCATGAGTGAGGCTGTTGTTGAAAATCATAAACTGTGTGGGCTTGGTTAAGAACTTTGCCTTGCGTACCGGCAGATGGATGGTGGGGTACTTAAACTGTACCCCGTGCCACACCGTTTTAACCTCGACTTCGCAGAAGAACTGTCGGTTCTGTCCGGTAACGACTAGGTCCACCCCATAGTCGTCAGGATTGTCTGTACAATCATAGCCAACCGAAGACCAAAACCTTTTAGCCGCTGCCCGTGCCGCTTCATCATACTTGTTGAAGTCTCGCTGTTGGAATACTTTGTACATGGGTTCTCCTGTTGTAGAAGTATGCGTCATTGAAACCCCGTTGCCATTCCTTGTAGAAACGACTTTTAGGTTTGTAGGCGCATCGATGATTGTTCTTGAAGAAGTCTTCATATCCGACTTCGTATGCCTCGTTTTTGTTCATAAACCTGCCTCAATTATTTGAATGAGTCCTCAAGTTCGCTGTAGCCGCCGATGTACTTTCCTTCAGGATCAAAGATCTGGGGTACGGTTTTTAGGTCAGCCAGAAGGAGCAGGGGCGTTAACCACCTGCTACTTTTAGATTGTATGTTGTATTCTGCATAAGGTTGCCCCTGTGACCGGAGTACTGCTTTTGCCCGGTCACAGAAGTTGCATTGGTCTCTTGTTAAGATTGTGTACATATCAACCACTACGCAGTGAGATCTACGATTTCGCAGCTATCGCCAGAGCATGCGAGTGTTTGACTGCCAGAGGTATTGTCTTCCGCTTCATACGCAGAAAGCTTTGTCCAATCGATTGCCTCTGGCATGATAGCAAGCATTTCCTGATACACGGACTTACCAACGTGCTGGTAGGGCGCTTGCTGGTAGGTGTGATCATCAAACGGCAGGAACGATACTCCAGACATTTCATCGAAATGCTCATAAACAAATGCACCTACGTCAAGCCATTCAGAAGACTTGATGTTCACAGTCACGCTTGGCTTATGTTCGCACCAGTGACGCTGATACATGAGCCACATGTTAAGCTGATCGATTGCTGACATATCGGCTGTGACCACTGCACCATCAGGTGCTTTCATTGGGAAGCTGAAGACGGTGGTCTGGTCAGGCTTAAAGGCCTCTGGCTCATTAGGAACGCCTGAGTCCTTCATAAACTGCGTCAGAGGATCTTTGTTGTCACCACGGACGGTGCGGATGTAGTATGGGCTATGCCGTGCGTGTATCCCGCTCGAACTATCAACAAGTTGTGAAACTGTTCCCGAGGGTTTACAACAAGTTATAGCAGCCGACACTTCGATTCCCAGCTTATCAGCCCATTCCTTGTTGGTATCGACAGCCACCTGCTTCAGGTCTTCTAACAGTGCAGCCAGATCGCCTTCGTTGCCATTTGTAAGGGTGTTATCCATGATGCCCGTCAGCGACACGCCCAACAGCCGTTCTTCTGCCGTGTTCTTCGCCCACACCTTTCGCAGATAAGGGAACTTGGTGTAGGTAGATTGTATCGTTCCCAAAATGGTTGCGATACGGACCTTGCGAATAAGATCTTCCTTAGTATCTGTAGCACGGATAACTACCTCACTTAAATTACAAAATTGCCCACCAGTGCCTGAAATCGGGTTGCCATTTTTATCTATTTTTGGTCCCCGTAACAGAATTTCCGAACATGGATTCGTACCCCATTCGTAGCTAGGGTCACGGCGTCCGTTCTTTTGGGCCTGCTTGACTGCAGCTTCACGATTGAAGATGCCACGCTCACCAGAACCGCTTTCTGCTAGGGCAGTCCATTCACGCAGAAATGACATGGCGTCTGGCTTTTCGGTATAGGCCACAGAGTTATTGGCTAGGCCCATGTGCGGTGCTGTTTCCCACCACTTACCAGACTTAGCGTGGCGCATACGATCATCTGACAGGTTGGAAAGGCTAATCATTGCAGAACGGCGTACACCACCCACGACAACTACTTCACCGATCTTGCACATGATGCTGTGACACTCGTAAGAAGATAACTTACTGCCTGCAGCCTTTTTGAAGGTATCAATGGTGAAGTTGAACAGATCAACCAAAGGCGCTGGGCCAGATGCACGACCACCGAAGGTTTTAAGTCTGGCACCGGCAGGGCGTACCTTACTAACATCCCATGTGGGGATCTCACCGGCAAAGAGCATGCTAATCAGAAGGCGATAAGCTTTGGCCCAGCCTTCCTTGCTGTCCTTGACCACGATTGTAGTTTCGCTGTCAAAAAGCTTCTCAGGAACCTCTGGTAGGTTCTTGATGTACTGGCGTTCACAGCTAAACCCTACGCCTGTCCCGCATAGCAGGATGAACATAGCTTCATCAAAGGCTTTAGGGTCATCTATGACTAGGTACGAACAGTTGTACATGCATGTGTTATCACGGGCTGCAGCAACACCTGCGGTCATCATGGATCGCATAGAAGGCATAACCTCAAGGCCCAAGATGGCTTGCTCAATTTCATTTGCTACATTGAAACTGTTTTCGTTTTCGCCGCTATCAATTATAGGCTCAACAATACTGTCCATGTAGCGGCCTACGGTTTCGCCCCATGTTTCACGGCGACCTTCTTCGTCTAGCCAACGGGCATAGCGGCTGGTGTGTATAAAGGATTGGTAATCGGTTGGTAGATAGTTATTCATAATCGTCCTCAAACTAGATCTGTTAGATTTGGTTCTTCATAATTTGGGCCTTTGAGAACTTTACCGTCTTCACGGTAAATTACGTCCCCATCGACACCCAGCTTGCTCATGTTGGATGCATGAACACGGCGCACAGCTTCGTCTAAATCCCAGCCAAACGTGGCGGCACATCCGTAGGTCACATAAACAAGGTCGGCTAATTCTTTGAGCATTTCTGGTGCTTCTGTAGCCGCTAAAACTTCGGCGTATTCCTCTTTGATAAGGACTGTGCGCAGAAGGTCTTTTAGGGATCCCTTGGCCCACTGGTGGCCCATGGATTGCTGGTAGGTCCGGGCAAAATGCTTAACCATATCCATAGGTGTTTTACCGATGTAAGTATCGGGGTCACGAAGGGATGCAGTGCCTTCATCGAAGTACTCGTATCCGGGGGTCATTCCGCAGTCTCCTCAAGCTGAGAAATCATACGGTCTAAATACCACCGGGCCTTTTTGAGATCCTCAAGACCGCCCTTGTAGGGCCAGCGCCAGAGGTATTTAAAAGCGTTCTGCCAGCAATACGCTACATGAGGCTCACAGTCTGAGCCTTCGACCATGGCTTCCATTGCATCGATGCATTCGATTTTCGCAGAGTTGTAATGAAGTGGTCTGTTGACCATGTCGGTGATTTGGTTGAGATCCATCATGGTGTCCTCAATTTTTTTTGTTAAAGGGGATGATTTTGCTTTCAGCGATGGCCTGCTCAAGTTCATCGGCAGGCTCAAATTCGATTTCCATTTCAGCTTGGTCGAGGAGCATGTTCCCCAGATCGACAAAGAAGAATGGGTTGTTTTGAATCATGTAGCCGATACCCTCAAGCAGGGCTTCGTAGTGTTCAGCCTCTTCTTCGGATACATTGCCTTCAAGGTTGCTAAAGGCGCTAAGATTGAAGCCTGTGTGGTCCACGGGCGTTACAAAGATACCGCATGCAATTGGGTCTTTATCTTTCATTTGTTTTTTCCAATCAGTTTGAAAAAGTGTTCTGCATCCATCAGGGCAAGGGGCTTTTGCCTGTCTGCTTTAATGATTGCGATTGGTTCAGCTTTTGGTGGGCAGTTGGCTTCAGCTTGTTCCATGAATTTGTATGCGCTGATCTTGTTCAGAGCCTTGCATTCGACGGAGTAGGGAAAGAGCTTCCTAGCAGCGGGGGACAGTTGAACGTCTTCCCCGCCTTGACCCATTCCAGTGGAACGGACATCATCTGGTTCCAATTTCGGAAACAGAGCTAGTATTTTATCTCTTACCCATTGCTGGTGACGCCGCCCCTTAGCCTTTGCAGACTGAGGTTTTATCGCCATGCTTAATCCTCAACGAACCAGTATGAAGGCGGTTCCTTAGCCTTCGACATGGGGTGGGGTTTATACTCTGCCTTCGGATAGCAAGCTTGAGTGAAGTCACAGAAATTGCAGGACATAGGCAATCGCTTTAGGCCCGTGGGCTTGCGATTGAACTTATCAGGCACTGGATCAAACTGCCGTTCCAGAGGCGCTCCGCTAGTGACCTTGTCCACCGTGCTTTTCATCTTGAACAGATTGAATGATTTCTCCGCTGGAGAAACATCCGCTTCTACTGCAAGCATTGCACCTGTAGACTTGTTCACAACAATCCAGCCACCCAGATCTTTGTCTTGGGCTTGGGCATATCCGGTAAGCTGACCGATATAACCGAATGGATCGTCTTCTTTTAGAGCCTCATAACCGTGTGACCATTTCTTGTCGAAAGCGAAGGGGCTGCAGGACTTAACGTCATAGATCTTATGATCAATTTCTATGTCATCTTCACCTTTGATGGTGACTGAGCCGAACTCCATTTTAACAAGGTTTTTACCACCGGTAATGTTAACCTCTGCGACCTTTAAGATCAGATTAGTAATGCACTCTACAGCGTCACCAATCATCATCTGAACCTTGAAGTTCTTTGACTTGCGTTTCTTTTCAGAACCCATTGCGCCATGTTGTAACTGGCATAAAGGCTTCCCGATGTTTGACATCCGCAGACGAAAATCTCTGTCTTGCGGAGTAAGCTGCTTGCGAAGAGCCGCCTTAAACTCTTCGCCAGCCTCTTCTATCCAACTGTCCTCAATGGTTAGTCCATCAAATTCATCATTGGATAGTTTGTCATTAGTTGCATCCAGTTTGGATTGCAGCATTAGGCTACATCAACAAAGTCATTGTCGAGGGTATCTTCGATGTTCAACGCATTCATTGCCTTGTCATTCAGAGAACCTTCTTTGATTGCCGTGAAGTATTTAGCATCAATCTCTTGATTCTCTTTTTTGATAGCCTGAGCAAACACAGACATCGTGTCGAACACCTGTTGGGTCATATCCAGCTTCTTGGATAGGTCAACCTTGTAGGTAGGCGTGTACCAAACAACGGAGCCGTTTTCGTTGTAATCGGCACCCATTTCAGTCTCATACTCATAAATGTTAGAACCCTTGGGCAGGTTCTTCATATAGCCGTTCCAGAAGCCGCCAAACGTGCTGTTCTTGTGGAACATGATGCAAGGCTGGTTCTCAATGGAAACCTTCTCGCCATCGGCAGTGACGCCATCGTAACTTACAAGGCCACGGGTGACACGATGCTTCATGGACTTATACACTTTAGCATCGGCGTAATCCATTTCCTGCAGCGTTTCCCACGATGGATAACCACAGGCGATACCACCTTTAATGTCACGGGCTTCATCACGGGGGCTTGGGATGGCGATAGACTTGTTCACCAATGTGCGCTTCCCGTCAATTTCTTCCCAATGGAAGTATTGAATGTGCGTAGCTAACGGGCGAAACGTGACGTTCTCTGCGTACACCTTCTGATCCATGTTGGTCAGGAAGTAGGAGCCTTCTGGGATAGCTTTCTTAGTATCCTTATCCCGTGAGCGTGAGTTTATTTTAAGCTCTGGAACACGAACAATCGCTCCACCAGTGCCGCCTGTTACTTGAGTGCCTAACAGTTCATTCATTGCCTGTAGGTCTTGTTGATTTACATTTGTAAGATCATTCATCTCGATTCGATCCTCTGTTAGATGGACTTATAGTATGGCATTACTAAGTGGCAGTAGTCAATCATATTCGACTTGATCCAGCCAATTTTTGCCACGGGATGTTTCTATTTTGAGGGGCAGAATAAAGTCATAGTCCCAAAGCTCTTTTGCCTCTTCTGTGACCTTCTCCATAGCCCACTGCAGCACCTCTTTGACCTGTTCCTCTTCATCTGGGTGGGTGTCTACCACAATAGAATCATGCACAGTCAGAACTAGCTTAGAGCGCAGGTTAAGTTCCTTGAACTTTCGGAATGCCCGTATGCAACTAAGTGGCACAATGTCAGCGGTGGCTGCAGACTGCACAGGGTAGTTCACCTGTTGGGTGTAGTGCTTTGTGCGTCCGTTCTTGCGGCGTTCCTCATTAGGCCAGAAGAACTGCCGCCCTGAGAAGATCTGAATGTGACCGGTCTTCAGCACACCGTCTGTGAGCTTCTTGTGGTAAGCCCCAAGTCCCTTATAAATCTCAAAGAAACGGGTATAGTAATTTTTGATATGACCTTCATATTGACTGCCCGTTGCCCCATAAATAGGAGCGAACGAGTGAGCTTTTGCCAACTGCCTG
>Ga0115570_10000924_pt1 | contig 24006 bp, 32 predicted proteins | sample COGITO_mtgs_1205_3_FD_87294 | JGI IMG/M metagenome (GOLD analysis project Ga0115570, IMG submission 87294) | Pelagic marine microbial communities from North Sea - COGITO_mtgs_120524 | ecosystem: Environmental > Aquatic > Marine > Epipelagic | place: Germany:Helgoland, sampling site Kabeltonne... | reverse complement strand
TTATTCATCCAATATGCTGCAGGATCCTTTAGACTTTCGCGTACACCCGAGCGTCCTGCTAAATGTATAATTAAATCAAAATCAATATTTGGAAAATCACAAGTTAATAAATCAACTCCGTCTTGCAAATCAATACCTGTAACTGTGTGATTTAGATTAAGTGCTTTTAATAAACTTGATCCTATAAAACCTCGATGGCCTGTTAGTAAAATCTTCATTCTGCTGCTACTCCTGTTTCTTGTAATGATTGCAAGTATTCAAAAGTTTCTTGCCATCGTGTTACCGGCTTTGCTACATCTACTTCTAATGAAAGCGGATAGTCGTTGCCATCGGGATCCATTCTATCTCCAACGAAGTATAGTGTGTCTTCCTCATCAAAATCTTCAACAATCTGACTTTTGTCAAATCCTATAGGACTAATATCAATACCAGTTTCGCCACCAACAGTAGCTTGTAAGTCAGGAAACTTTAGATTAAACCCTTTAGCAATAATATTCCGTTCATCAGACAACTCGTCATACACAACATATTCTGCTCGCTGTTCGTTATCAGCATTGCGTCCAACTATACTAAAGTTAACAAGCCCTGGCCGATGTTCAAAGTGCAGTCCTGTGCGTACTGTGTAAGCACTTTCGGTTAGCTTATTAGCTAGCCATTCGTGTACTTCTTCAGAAATAATCCAATCATTAGTACGAATGTTTACACCTTTTTCCCATACGTCATTGCCATTACAGTTGTAGATACGTGTTACTGCTTCGCAAACATCAGGACCGACTTGCTCTAATGTTTTTGGATAGTCGCTGCCTGTAACCAAGTAAACTTCATTTGCATAACAAAAGTCTAAGAAGTAACCTTGAAACTCTCCATCCATGCCTTTGCGGCTAGGTGTTAGTGTTCCGTCTACATCAAATATAAACTTGTTCATTTAGGTTCCTCGCAAAATGCTATTTCGTCTTGTGTAAATTCTGAAGTTACTTTGTACCAAGCCTGCTGACATTCTAGTGCAGTAGCATACTCTGCATAGCGTGTTACTTTAGGTTCGTCTAGTCCAATAACTGTACTAATAATAAAAAGAGTCCACATCACTGTTTCTCCTTAATCCAAACACATTCTGCAATGTCTTCTGGGGTATTGTACATACGCTTGCACACTTCATAAGGGTGTGCATAATTGCCTAGTGCTATTCCAACACCTAAACCAGTTAGTATTCCACCCAGCCAAAATGCTTTACTCATTTGTTTTCGCTTTCTGCTACTCGCTTGCGTAAATCACTTGAGCTAAAACGGTGATCACGCTTGTTAAAATGTAAGTCAATATCGCGCCGTCTACAAATATCTTTACCTGTAAAGTCTTTGTCACGATACTCCTCTCCTAATATTCTAACATGAATATTGTACATTGTCAAGATATCTTCTAGGTCGTCTTCTGTACCATAGGGGATAATTTCGTCAACATACTTAACTGCTTTTAGCTGAGTGTAACGCTCCACAACAGTTTGTATAGGAGCGTTCTTCTCTGCACGGTCAATGCTAGGATCTACTTGTAATCCGCAGATCAAATAGTCGCATTGTTCTTTTGCTTCACGCAACATTTGCACATGACCTGCATGTAACAAATCAAACGTACTACAAGTAAATCCTACCTTCATTATGTTTTCGCCTTAGGTTTTCTGTTTGTGTTAGCTGGTCTTTTATTTAGGTTTTGTTGTTTAGTTTCTAAAATTTCTCGAAAGCTAGCCAACTCGTCCATAAGATCGTCAACTAAATCAAGATCCGTTTGTTTGTCTGTATCTAACTCTATTTCTAATTTAATTTTCATTTTAGTCTCCAAAGTCAAACAAACTTGTAAATGTATTGTGACGCTTAGTATCTTCTAATGGATAGTTAAGCACACCAATCAAGTTGTCTAACTTATTATCAATAATTGTTTCTGCCATTGCTGCATCATCAAACGGAAGTTCTTTGAACCATTCTGGCATACGCAATTCGTCTGTTGGATACGCAACACTTGTGTATCCTAATGGATTCTGCTTGAGCTTACAAACGATAACTTTCATACCGTCTACAATCTCTTGCGAATACTTGTCACCATTCATACGTTTAAGTGTATTCCAGTTAAGACTTGCACGAACGTGTCCAGGCATGTTAGCTTTACCTTGCTTCTCTTCTAAGCGTCTGTAGTGTCCGACTTTGTTTGCACGTTTAGGCGAACCTTTCTCCCAACCAGGGCGCTCACTAAACTCCTTACGGAATACAGTGATACGTTCAAGTACATCTTCTTGCGGTTTGCCTGTAAGTACCATAAGCAATAGTTCGCTCAAAAACTCTTGCATAAACACAGGAGTATCTGATCTACGCAAGTCTAAGCCCATAGCTTTTACTTTGCCAGGCTTACCGTCTACGTCTGTTCTAAAGCCTTCGATGTCAGTAACTAATGCCGCATAACGCTTCTTAGTAATAAACAGTCCGCTTTCGGCAACAATCTCTCGACCTGCTGCAATAACATCTGATCGACTCTTTGGACAGTGAAACGCTTGTGCCATCATGTCTGGAAAAGTTGCATTTGCTGCTTCTGATACTTGATCATACAGTGTAATAACGTTTTCTTTAGTCCACGGAATATTACCTGCCTCTACTTCTTTGCGTAGCGTAGGCCAAGCACTAAAGTACACAGAGTCAGTATCGCCGTAGATAACAGCTTCGCCTACGTGATCATATGTGCCTGTAATAACTTTGTTTACTTCTGCACTCATGTGCTTAACAATAGTACGTCCAGTTAGTGTGGTTGATTGTCCGATACGCTTATCAAAGAATCTACAACCAGGGTTAAGAATGGCACCATACAAACTGTTCAAGTTAATCTTCTTAACTAGCTGACGCTTATCCCAGTATTCAATCTCAATAGCATTTCCTGCTTCTTTTGCTTTCTTTAGCATCTTCTGCAAATCTTTACGTTCGCTGTACCAACGCTTTAGAATACCCGGAATAACACCTTCAAACTCTGTAGTAAAGATTGTACCGTTAGCACTTAGCATCCACGGCATGTGGCTATCAAAGATTAGCTTGTAAATCTCTGCGCCACTTAGTACATCTGAACGTCCGTCTTCCCAGTCAATAGTAAGAGCAATGTCTTTACGCTGTTCCATAACTGCTTCGTATTCTTCAGTAGCAAAGCGTCCTTCCCAGCTACCAGCAAAGCTCTGTTTCTTTAGTCCCATATCTTCTGTTACACGAGCATCACTAATCTCAGGACGGATCTGTCCTACTACAGTTTCTGGAGCCATGTTCAGCGCACGAATCACTGACGGATACAGTGAGTTCAAGTCCATTGAACCAATCCACTTGTGCAAGCCTTTTTTAGGAAACGCAACATACGCACCAGCTGCCTGTGTAGCTTCGTCATCTCGCTTTTGTCTATTAGGAACTTGCAAACCTCTGTGATGTGCTTCGTTAACAATAGCTTGTTCTGTAACAGCTACAGCGCCCATTGTAGTTTGTAGCAACACTGTGTTAGCGTGTGCTAGTTCGCTTGACAAGTCAATAAAACGTAGCTTCTTATCAATTTTATCTAGTAGTGCAACGTCTTGAATGTTGTATTCAATAAACTTTTCAAAATCATTGTTGTACAACTGATCAAGTGTGCCTTCATAAACTGTTTTGTTTTCGCCTACTTCGATTTCACCAATAGCGTCTAGTCGATATGTATGACGTTCTTCATATGTGTATTTGCGATACAAGTTAAGATAATCTAAGTGTACACGACCAATTGTGTCATATGTTTCACTTAGCTTGCCAAACTTTTCATACTCGCGCCGTTTAGGCTTTTGACTCCAGAGGTTAAAACGTCTTGTGTCGTCACTACTCAGTACACGTTTAATACGGTTAACAGTGTATGGAACATCGTATCCTTCACTGTTCCAACCACTGTGAATGTCCGCATCCTCAATAAGGTCTAAGAACATATTAAGCATTTGTCCTTCACCTTCTTTATTGTTCGGAAACAGTACAACACTATCGCCCCAACGTGCTTTACACATTGCGGTTGCTTCTTCTAACGGTATTCCTTTAGGAGGCATTGCTACAGTAACCAGCATACTATCAAGCCACTGCAAACATACTGTAATAGCAGTGATTGGCATAAACGGATCTTCAACTGGAGCAAACCCTCGCTCTGGGTCAAAGTCCGTTTCAATATCCCAAAAAGCTACGTTTAGTTTAGGAGCATCTTGATTAAGATAGTTTTCACTTAGACACTGGAAGATAGGATTAATATCACTTTCAAACAGTTCTTTGTCTCTGTTGATAGCAACTTCTTTGCGGAAGTCCTTTGTGTTCTTGCACACAATACGACTTAGTGGATCACCGTACACACTCTTGTACTTGCCCTTAGGGTCTTTGTAATAGAATGTATATTTTGCAGGGTACTCTGTATAAGTCCTTTTACCATCGCGTCGTTCTACGACACGGATAATATCTTGATCGCGATCAAACATCGCGTCTACGTATGGCATTTAATTCTCCTTGTTGCTTCTGGCCAACTTAACCGTCTTCATGTTCTCTAGAACGAGATTTGTAATAATTTACTAGTCCATAAATACTTAGTAGTATCCAAAACACTTCAATAATGATACTGGACAAGTTAGGCTTAAAGTATAGATTAATCATTAGTAGCATTGCAACTACTAAATTATTAAAACTATACCAAAAGCCTTTAGAGTCAATCTTATCAAACTGCAACATAGCAAACGTGCTTATTAATAATAAGACTCCTAAGTTGCCTACAAAATCACTCCACCCGTAATCATACGCCATTCTAACCTGCTATGAAATAGTTGTAGATTCCGTAGAGATCTACAAACAGAAACACAAAATTTTGAACAAACATCGGCTTATCTTTTAAGTAAAAGAACAGCGAACTGAGTAGTACGTGGGCCATTGCAAAAACAACAAAGCCCCACTTACTATATTCAAAATTACTAGAAAGTAAGATGGCAGCAATAAAAAAGAGTACTGTGCCAATCCACTTCATGGTTTCTTGTGACTTTATCACTTATCGTATCCTAGGGTAGTAATCAATGTTTCGAGATCGTCAAATGCATCGTAATGCTTATCCCAGTCACGTTTCTGTGCAACTTTAATTGCTTTGTTGATAAGAGCAGGCTTAATATCAAGTTCTTCTGCTACTGCTTTGACTGTATCTTTAAGACCTGCATTAAGGTCTTCAATTTCTTGCAATACTGTTACACCTTCCTTAACTAGACGTTCAAGTTTTGCTTTTTCTTCTGCACCATAGGTACGGTCGCTCATAGGTCACACTCCTGTTTTATTAGTTATGTAACTATTATATAATAGATTTAGAAGGAAGTCAACCTAAAATGGTTAGTCTTGATTATTAACAACACGCTCTATGGCATCGTTAATCAGTAGCAACATATTCATCATTAATCCAAGAGCTTCATTATGTTTGATAGGATCGGTGCCGTTTTCGCCGTCTTGTTCAGACACAAATTTAAATGCATTAATAATATTCTGCTTAGAAGTTTGGCCACCGGTGGTAGTATTGAGCCAAGTCATGATTTTTACAGCAAGTTCTTTGCCTTGCTCAGAATCAGGATCTATATTGAATGTATATCTAATGTGCTGTTCCATACCGTCTTGCCATAACTCTTTTAATGCAGCAGGACTATATTCCCATGCAGAAGTATCAGAGCCGTATACGTGCCAGTTGCCTGTGACATTCAAATCTAATTCTGCCATACGTTCGGGAGAAATTCTTGATCCTGCTCCCGAACCGCCTTTCACATATTCAGTTATTTCTGATTCAACTATATCGTATACATTCATTTGATTATCCTTTTGGAGTTCCGTCTGCATTGTGAGTAGCTGCCCATCTTCTATCCCAAATCGTAGTATTATCTGGGGAACCGCCTTGGAGTTGCTGCGGTGTTGGAGCAGCTGGTCTAGCAGGTACTTTGCCGCCTTCTATCACGTTGCCAGTGGCTGGATCTAAATAACCGTCATATAATGCATCCCATGCTGCTTTCGCATAATCACCTTGCACACCGCTTTCTGTAGGACGCGGTTCGCCGTCTTGTACTGGGTCAGCTGATGTGAAAGACCCAGCAGCTCGTTGATCTTGTGATGCTGGTGCGTTTGATATTGCGTCAGTTTTAGTCCATTGGTTTACTTTATTGATTCTGTCCTGGAAAGTTTTTGGCATGCCGGCCATATAATCTGCTTCAGTATTCCCTGCAACATATTTTGTCTTATGTTTGTTATACAATTCTAATGCACGAGCTTGTTCTTGTTCACTAACTGCTTCTAATAAACTGTTTTCTACAAGGCTAATTAACGAACGAAAATCTATAGAATTATTTTGTAATGTTCGAGTGTTTCCTTGGCTAAACTGATCATAAGGCGTTGTATAGCTAATGTTAGCATCATCTTCCCTACGTTCGCTGTTAGCAGATTCCGTATACAATGCACCCTTATCAATTAATGCTATTAATTCATTAGTGTCATTGTAAAATTCTCTAATACCCGGAATAGATTCAGCTTTAACAATTGCTTTAATAGTTTCTGGACCTGCATCTCCGTCAGCAGTTGCACCCATCATTGTTTGGAAGCCCGATACTGCTCGTTTAGTTGCTGGTCCGTATTTGCCGTCAACATCTAATTCCCAACCAAGTGCAGTTAGACGTTGTTGTAGCTCTTTAATAGCTGCTACTTCGTCTGGATCGTTTGCTAAGCCACCTTTACCAGAGTCTGCAAATTTCGCTAGTGCATTATCTGTGTTGCCGCTTGCTGGTTCTGATGTTGCTGCTGGTTCTGCTTCTGGTTCTGCTGCTGTTGTTGTTGTTTGTGCTGCTGGAGTTTCGATATTTTTAGCTGCATCAACTGCTGCTTGTACTGCTGTTTTAGTTTCTTCATCATCATAACTAGCAGGATCCAATGATTGTACTTTAGCAAGTAATTCTTGGAATTCAGCTTCTTCTGCATCTGAAAGTGCTTCTGTTAGCAATCGTGCTAGTGCTGATTCATAAACAATGCCGTCACTCACTACGTTGCGTTTGGCTAGTAGTTCCATAAAACGAGCAACTTCTCTACGAACATTTCTGCGACCTGATGCCATTGTTTGTGTGTTACGAACCGCATTAGCATCATCGCTATTAGCATCGCCAAATTCCATACCTAAGATATTAGTAACGCCTAATTTCTCAGCAGCTCTATCTGACAAATAACCTTTTTGTGCAAGCTCTTCTGCTGCCGCTCTACTACCATTAGCATACGATCTATAACGTCCTGCGTCATCTTTTTCTACATCAACAAAGCTCGAGCCAGTATTAGAGAATAGCCCCGGCAATTCTAATTTTTCTGCAACAGCACCGATAAATTGTCTACTAATATACGACGAATTTACAAACATACCGGTTTCACCGGCGTCTTCTAACTCGGATATTAAATCCTTTCGTGCTGCATAAATTTCTTCAACTGTTGGCTCGTCACCTAGTTGCGTTAGATATTTTTCAATGCCTGCATCTACTGCTCGACCATGTGGTCCGTATTTGCCCTCATTCAATGTCTTGTCTACTGATTCGATAAGTTTGCGCATGTTAGCCATTGTTGTTTTTCTCCATATGATCTTGTAATTGTCTTTTTAGCATAGCTGTTATTGATTCTTTTGGTGCAGGCTCTGCACTAACTTCTGGTTCTTCTTCCTGAGAAGGTTCATTGACAGCATCTTGTTTGTTTGCTAGTTTCATTATGTTATCTAACATAGTAGCTAGTCTAGGTTCTTCTAATATACGCTCTAACATTTTAGCATACGGTGCAAATGCATTACGTTGTTGCTGGGTCATAACTTCCCCATCCATTGCTTTGCGTATAGCGTTTTGTACCATTACTATTGAATCTTCAGAACCTACATCTTTCTTTGTTCTTGAAATGCCTGGAACTAACGATTTTAAAACTGCGTCTTCTTCAGGAGCTTCTGTAACTACAGTTCTTTTAGGGCTAGCAACACCGGCTAATGCAGCAAGACTGCTGAGATCCAAATCTAAAGGTAAACTGCCCGGAGCAACTTGGGCACTTTCGTTAACATAGTCTTTAGTAACAGGAACATTGCCGAGTGGTTTACCAGCGGCAGCTAATAGAGCATTTCTATCTGCCTCAGGATCAGAAGGAATAAGGTCCTTCATTAAATTACTCATTGCGTAGAAGTCCATTACTTGCCGCCACTTTCTGCAGATTTAAATGCAGCAATTGCCATTTCTTTACGTTTTTCTTTTGACTTGCCTTGAAACTGTGGAGCGTTTGATACTTCAAAGTCTTTAATCCAGGCTTCAACACCGTCGGCAACTGTTAGCTTCTCTGCTAGTTTTGATTCTAAAACTTTGCCTAACTTTGACTTGTAATCAACTGTTGATTCTTTTTTATCTGCTTTTGCTGCATGTACTGCTTTGCGTTGCGCATCTGATTTATATTTGCCTTCTGCCATACCTTCTTGAAACTTAGTTTCGTAGTCCATGGCATGATATACTGAACCAATATAATCTGCTGCTTTGGTTATTTTTGACTGCTGCCAGCCTTCAATGCCTTCTGCTTCACTAACACCTTTAAGCATTTCGTGTAGTTTGATTGCATATTTTGCAATTTTGTACAATTCGGCACGGGCCATTTGCACTTCATGGTCACGCTCTACTGCATGAGCCATATCGCCTAAGTGGCCTTCATTTACTTTTTTAGTCATTCGGTTGCTCCTAAATACTTTAAAGTATTTATCATTGATAGAAGTTAACTGGTACGTTTTACTACTTTAGGCTTACTGCCCATAAAGGTATCGTTTGTATCTAATGCATTTACAACGGTACCATCTGCATTTTTACGCTGTGGCGCTTGTGGAACACCATTTTTATCACGTTTAATTTTAGCTTTTGCTTGAATAGGATTAGCAACAGTTGCTATATTTCCTGAAACAGTAGCGCCTGCTGTTGCATCTTCTTTTATTATGTCCGACATTTTCATAATCTTATTCCTTATCCGTGTTCGTATCTTGCTGCTGTTGGCGGAGTATAGTTTTTGCGTTCTTGGTAGCGCCTCCAATAGTCATTACGTTCATTAGTACTAGCTCTACGTGCTTCGTGTTCTTTATACTTTGCTATGTAGTGTTCTAGTTCTAGTTGAGTCATTTCTTCTTCTTACCTGATTTCATATTAGCACACCAGTGGTACATCTTAGCCTTTTCGCCACTTGCATTTTTAGCACGTTTGCGTAATGCTGTAACACTGCCATTGCAACTAGCACCAGACTTCTTTACTCGTCCTGGTCTGCTTTTACCCTTTTTTTTACCGTCAGCAAAGTTTTCTTCTAAATCTGGATTATCTTCTAAGTTGTCCCAATGATCGTCATCACGTGGTACTGGCTTAGGATTAGTTAGTTTGAAAAATGCTGTATCTCGGTTCGCTGTGGTGGTTTGTTCTAACTTCCAACCTAGTTGATCAGCAAGTTTTTTAGCAAATCTTGTGTATAGTTTTGCTCTACCATCACTGGCATGTTCGCCTTTGTTAGCACCAAAATCAAAACTCTCTACGTGTTCAATGCCTACTACACTTATCCACTTGTTCATCATTGCAACTACAGTAGCGAATACTCTAAACTCATCGCCTGCTTCTGTTTTACCCATGCTCTTACCAACTGCAAAGTCAATACCAAAGTCATCATAGTCTATTGCTTCAAAGTCCATTCTTAATACACCGTTTGGTGTTTCTGCTGTTGCTGCAAAATTGTGCGACGAGTCTGGACCTTGTAGATTAAACGGATACGGATTGTCTAATGCTTCAGTAACGTTTTCACCGTGTATTTCAGGATGCGTAGCAGTGCCGCCAATGTCTTTTATTTTAAGACCTAATTTTGCTGCTATCTTTAAAAATGCTTGTTTTTCTTCTTCGCTTTGAAAACTAATAACTGTGTCACTGTCGCTTTGTCCGAACTCACTAGGATCAGCTTTGTTAAGTGTAGGAAAGTGTTGTCCTAATTTATACCAGTCTAGATCTCCAGGAGTGTCAATAACAAGTGTATTAGCAGGCATAGATAGTTTATCATCGTGGCCTACATGGTTATTGTATGATGCTTCCAATGCTTCAAAAATACGCCCTGGTTTTTTGCGCTGTGTTTGTAAGTCATTTAAATCGTGACCGCCTTCTATGCAAGCCCATTCCAGTGCTGTAAAACGTGGTGAAGTATCTTCAGCAAGACCTAAGTTAAACAATGTATTAGGATTGCTTTTTGCTTTTTTAGATATAACAGGAGGACGTCCGTCCTTGTCTACCTTAAAGCCAAACTTTGCTGCTTCGATGCTTGTTTGGTTTGGACCTACGTCTGGCGTAGTGTTTACACCTTTTACTATGCGTCCTACACCTTCGTCTAAATCTTCAATTCTCATTTGCGTCCTCTAAATTGTGTTCCAGTTAAGTAGGGCTTACTAAACCAAAGTTCAAACCATTCTTTGTCGCCAGGACGAATATTTTCTTTGCGTTGTATTTCTGCTTTTTCAGTTCCAGTAATACTTATGTTACTGCCTTCGTACGGAGTGTATCCTTTGAATTCATTAATACCAGCTAGTCTACGAAGATCGTCTAAGTCCATTATACACCTGCTAACATTCTTATTCTATCTATTTCTACACTTTCATTACGAGCAGCATCTTGTTTTAGTTTTGTTATTAATGGTATTAACAAGTCTAGTGCTTGCACCTGGTCTCGTATTTCAGGGTCGGTATCACTGCGCATCTCTTGTGCTGCTTGGGTTAGTTCTTGCGTATTACCGTATGTTCTTTCTAGTCGTTGTACAATAACTCTAGCAACAGCCTGTGGTATTTCTCCTGCAAGTTCATCTGATAGTTCCTTCATAGTTTTTAATGATAGTGTATCAAGTGCAGGATTTAAGAATCTGTCACGGAACAATGTTGGTAATTGGCCATCTGTCCCCATACCGTATGCTTGCTGGAAGGCTGATATTTGTGCCGCAGTTTTTTGCGCAGCAATATTTCTGTCAGCCATACTAGGTGCTTGCGGCCTTGCCGGAGCCGACGTATCCACTGGAGCATTGTCGCCACTTTGAATATTTGGACCGCTATCGTCGCTGCCAGCACTCGGTTGACCCAACGTTGGAGCAGCAGTACCAACTTCTGGAGCAGCGTCATTTCTATCAACTGTTGGAACTAATTCTGCAATGTATGCTGCCATAGCACCGTTTTCTGCCCAATCATCATTTAATCCTTGTTCAACTGCGTCTGCTGTTATCTTGCGTATCAGCTGGTCTTCAGGATAGTTTCTACGTATACGAGTTAGTTCAGCAACCTTTTCTCTAACAAACTTTTCGGTTGCTGCCTTTGCTGCTTCTTCACGTCTTGCTGCAACTTCTGCACCACCATCGCCACGACCTGAACCTGTTGGTTCTGCAATGTCGTCTAGTTCTGCTTCTGGTTCTGCTTCTGGTTCTGCTGGGTACTTGTCTGCAATATTATCATTCATTTTAGAAAGTGTGTTTGCACCCGGATCACCGTCTACTGTTAAATCGTTATCTTCTTGGAACTTGCGAACTGCCGCCGCTGTGCGTCTGCCAAACCATCCATCTGCTGTTCCTGCATCGTATCCTAAATCGTTTAATGCTTGTTGTAGAGCCTTTACTTCGTCTGATTTTACACTACCACGTTTGCTACGTTTCCATAAGCTGTCAGTAGTATCGATAGCTTTAAGACTATCTACATAGTCAGGTGCTTCAGCTTCGTTTAGATTTCTATTAAAAAGTTCACGTAGTAGCATTTTCTTCTCCATCTGGTTCTACAGGAGCATTTTGTCGCCCTAGTTTATTATCTAATATTGACATTACATCTTCACTAAAGTTGCCAAATAAGTCTTGTATAAATTTACGTGCTGTATCATCGTCTAGTAAAGCGTATTGCGCACGTAGTTCGGTTGCACTTGTAGCAGGCTGTCCTAACACTTTAAAGTTTAATGTAGGCGCAGTTATTACGTATGCATGTTTATCAAGGCTTTCAAAGTTTCCTCTATTTGCATCAGCGTCTTGCAAGTAACTAGGCGATCCGTCTTTCTTAGGAGCAAACGAGAATCTTGGATCTGAGTCCATGTCTTTTGCTCCTACTAAGAATTTAGCAACAGTAGTTGTAGCATCATACTTGCTGAGTATTTCTTGCGGTTGGTAAGGTACTCTACACTGCACTACTCTGCTAGGATCAATACCTGTCAGTGTAATCATTTTTAATTTTTCGTCGAATGTAAAAGGAGATTTAGGTGGGTCAACTTTGCCACTAGTAGCAATGAAACATTTATCAACACCATATATTTTTACAGCAGAATCAAAGACCGCTTTGTGTCCTTTATGAAAAGGATGAAAGCGACCTGCGTATACAACAACAACTCCTTGAGGAGTATCAGCTTCGTATAATGTACTGCTAGCATTGTTAAATATTTCTCTTAGTTTCATTTTATCTACCTGTTTCTATATTATATATCTTAACAGCAATTGCTTCTACTTCTCTTTCGTCTAGTAAAGTATCAGGGTCTGCGTTTAATTTAAATGTTTCTACATATTGATTGCAGGCATTTAGAATAACTGTTTTTAGTTCACTAGCAGGATTTATTTCAGTTCCTTTTTTATGCTTATCGCACATACTAGTTACTTTTGGAAAATAATGTCTACGATAAAACACAGGATCATTAATCATAAACTGATGAATGTCGTCTGCCAAGTCGTAGTCAAAACGTGCTTTTTCTGATTCCTGTTCAGTATTAAAAAACTCTACTATTTTTACCATTTTCTACAACTCCAATATCTTGCCTTATGTCTTGGTCCCGGACTATCGCAATTGTGTCTTGCACGGAAACTGCGTCTACGTGCAGGATTGCTCTTTTTAATGCGCATGTCTGGATCACCAAAGTTTACTTTAACTACATTTCCTTTTGGATTCTTTACATAGACTTTAAACTTTTTAACATCACCACGCATTGGCTTGCCTAGTTTAACTGTGCGTCCTTGGTACTCTGCTTCGTCTAGCATTTCCTCATCGTCGTATAGCATTTCCAAGTCACCTTCCCAGGTGTACTCGCCTTCGCCTACCTTGACGCAGTTGTTTACACGCACGCCGTCTTTCATTTTAGTACCGTCTTTGCGATACCCTTTCCAGCACTTGGGATCTAAGCGTTGTCTTTCATCAAGCGTTTCTTCGTCAGCAGCTTCTTCGTCACTAGTATCTCCAGTAACTTTATATGTTTTGCCGTCAACTGTAAATGTATCTTTGCCTGCTTTGATAGCGTTCATACGTGCATCAGTAAAAGGATTTGATTCTTCTAAACCTTCTGCACTGTAGTTTGTTTGTAAGAAAGGATCGTCTGCACGTTGTTGTGCTATTTGATCTGATGTTGCTGCCTTGCTAAGATCTGCTTTAGGACTAAGATTTTGTGCAACTTCTTCTGGTGTGGCACCCATGTTTAATGCTGTCTTTACCATGCTAATAGGATCATCAAACATGTGTGCATTTTTTAGATTTGCTAATGCTTTATCTTTGCCGCCACGTTTTGCACTTTGACTTTGTGACATTCTTTGTTGTGCAGCTGGATCAACTAGACTTTTAATAATATCAATGTTTGTATTTTCTGATAAATTGTTTGCGGTTATCTCAATATCAAAGTTATCATAACCTTGTGTATACAAATGTGTATACAAATGATCTGCTAATTTTTCTGCTTCAGCATCGTCTGGTGATTCACTAATGCCAATACGATATACAGTTTTATTGCCAGTTGATTCAAAAACAACATAGTCGGTTTCGTCTTCTAGTAATGACTCATTTAGATTTTCGAAGCAAGCAAGAAAGGTTCTGCTAAATTTATTGTCTGGCTTTTCGTCAAATACTATACTAATAAAATTATCCATTGTTTATTCCTTATTGGAAGTACGGCAAGTATGCCGTAGCGCCGTTTATGCTTACCTGTACATACCCTGCTGGAGTAACAGCATCTACTGGGCCTGCACCTTGTCCTACACCAGCATCAATACGTAAGGTATCTGTAACAGCATTACCTATTCTAGTAGCGCCTGAACTGTTAAGCTGTGTTGTAGTAGTTAGTGTATTAATTTGCACACTATTTGGAAGGCCAATTACTTGACTGCCGCCACTCTTTGTGCCGACTTCAATTTCGTTTGCAGTTCCGGTAACTGTGTTAAGTCCGGTATTTGTTACAGTGTAATCGGTTCCGCTAATACCGACACTTATGTAATTGCCAGCAGCAACTGATGTAACACCACTGTTTGCAATAGTTAATGTGTCAGTTGTTGCATTGCCAGTTAGCGTAATTCCGGCGCCGCCTGTAAATGTAACTGTGTCGCTATTACTGTCAGCAACAATGCTGTTTGAGCCTGTAACTGCAATAGTTTTGAATATATCTTGCGCACTACCTCTGTCAGTGTTAGTAATACTTACTGCACCAGTAGCACTTGAATTGGTGCTTAGACCAGTTCCTGTTGTAAGAGCTGTAACACCTGTGTTGAGTATTTGTATAGCACCGTTAGTTGCATCGATGTCAATATCAATTGCTGTGCTACCAATAAATGTAAATGTGTCTGCGTTACCACTTACACTGTAGCTTCCTGTTTCTGCCATTACAAATGAACCGATAGTATCAGCAACAGTAATGGTTTTAATAATAGACTGTGCGCTACCTAAATCAGTATTAGCAATAGTTCTTACAGCATCGCCTGTCCATTCAGTAACTCCTGCACCAAAGCTGATACCTGTACCTGCCTGGAATGCATTAGGAGTTTCTGCTTTGATAGTAATATTTGCACTACCATTAAAGTTAACACCGTTAATAGCACGAGTTGTTTGTAAGGTTGTTGCTGTTGTAGCGTTGCCTGATAATGCTCCTGAGAATGTTGTAGCTGTTACGCTGTTGGTTCCTGCTATAACTAATGATCTATCAAAAGACCAACTGTCTGTTGCATTAACATATGTGAGACTAGGATTAGCATCGACACCTGCGTCAACTTCGATGCCTGCTCCTGTCGCTGCCGCAGCGTTTAATGATCCATTAGCAACTGTAATAAGTTTATCAGTAATTTCTAATTCAGTTGTGTTAACTGTAGTAGTTGTTCCGTTAACAATTAAATCACCAGTTACAGTTAAGCTGCCAGCAACACTTGAATTGCCAGTACCATTTACAGTAAGTTCGCCGCCTACAGTAACATCAGCATGTGTGCTAACAACTTCAGTTGCATAATCTACTTTAAGTAATTTATTTGGGAAACCATTACCATCTACACTGCCACCAAGTACAATAAAGTCATCTTGTGCATTGTAGAAGTTGACAATAGTTGCTTTGTATACATCACCACTAGCACCTGATGGTTCACTGTTGTAACCAACTACAAATGGAATGCTTGTATAGTCGCCTGTGTTAACCGGAACATGGGTGTTATCAAACTTTTCAAACTTGTAAAAGAATGAACTTTGATTTGCACCTAATACCGATTCGTCATCTTCAGTACCAACTCTGATCCTAGCAACTGTTCTGTATGAAGCCCAGTCATCCTGTGCTGTCAACCCAACAACATTAAATGTACTATGGTCATTGTTAATTGGAGGATTTTTTCTGTCACTTTGTAATTTAATACTTGCTGTAGAACCGTAGTTTGCAAACTGGTCTTCTGATCTAATTGTAAAATTAGGATTGCTACCTAGGATATTTAAACCATTTTCAAAGTTAGCTGTTAAAGGAAAAGTTGATGCTTTGAAATCACCATCAACTTCTAATACACCGCTAACATTTACTTTAGCAGTTTCAATATCAATGCCAGTGTTTCCTGCGCCGCCAATAGTAATGTTAGTATTATTAGAACCAATATTTAATCTAGTTGTACCAGATTGTATAGTATTAGTTACTGCATTAAAAGACAGCGAACCCATAGTTAAACTAGAAGTAATATCAGCTGTAGCAATATCTACATCATTAAAAGTGCTTGTTCCAGAAGAAACAACATTACCATCCATTGTTCCTGTAACTGTAATTCCGCTCCCTGCAATTTGTAAAGGTGAAACTAAGCCGCCTGTTTCGCGTACTCGAAACGTATAACGTGATGTTAGTCCTAGTTGAGTGTTATTCAATACAGACATTTCAAACTGCCCGTATGTTACTTGGTTACCAGCATTATCTCTACCGTCATATTGTAAGTTAGCTAATTTACCAATTGCTTGGTCAGAATGTTTAAGAGCTAATAATGCAGGAGTGTCAGTCTGGTCGTTAGTATTATTAAATGTAAAGTTTGCTACGTTATTATTTTGTGTCGATGCACTAATCCCAATATCTTGTGTAGGAGTAGCAATAATAATGCCAGCAAGTGATGTTTGGCCACGCTGGACAACATCATTTAAAGTATCGGAAAAAGGAGGAACATCTGCTGCTGTAATAAATGTAAGATTCGGTACGCCGTCTCCGTCATTAACAAGATCACTGGTTCTAAAAGGTATAACTGGTAATCCGTTTATATCATTGTAGTCGCCACTAAACGTACTCACAGGTAAGCCTGCTTGTCTAATAACTCCAGTTGCAGTTATGTTAGCAACTTGTGAAATATCACTTCCACTTAAATCTAAATTATCGCCGACTGGTAATTCTTTTATTTTGTTATTATCGTTTATATCGACTATTAACGGTACTTTATTTGCCATTCCTGTATTTCCTATAATATACTATGTGTATTTATCGTTACTTTAATATCCTGACGCTGTTAAGAATATTGGTACACTAGTATATGTTATTTGCCCAACAACCCTAATAAATGGTAATCCCGAATCAGGTGCTTTGACTGTAACTTCTAAATACAGATCGGTTCCGTCAAGCCTTTCTTCTATCAATATACTATCATAGATTTCTGATGCACCAGCAGTGCCCATTTCAGTTACATTAAATGTAGATGTTGCAGTTCTACTAAAAACAAACTTTTTAGTTGTGTAAAAATCATTGCCGTCAGTGTTACACAATAAAGTCAGTAGGAGTTCGCCACCAGATGTGTACCTACTTAACTGTTTTGAGTAAACTGTCTTTTCAATAAGACCGCCTACTACATTAGTTGCCGGTATCTCATCTTGCAGAGTTGATTGAATAGAATCAGTTACTATGAACGGGATCCATTGACCAAGACTGTTAGTACGGCCGAGAGTCTGAGATGTCATATCAACATTAGTCGGTGCCGCATCATTTGCGTATAGTTCTGCAAAATTGTCGTTTGCTTTACTAAATGCTTCCCGTAAAGTATCTGCGTCTAAATCAAATTCGTAAGCACCTATGTTTATTGTTTGTTTAGCCATTACTCATCTCTCAGTGATTTAACAATATACTGTTTACTGTTCCTGTGTTCCAGTTTTCAACAACAACTCTAACCCAAGTAAAGTTACCTATAAAGTTATAGATTTTTGTACTTGATTCAGATGCAGTATATTCTATATCACTTACGAGATTTCCGCTTTGAGAAACAGCGCCAGATGCTAATACTGTTAGTTGTGTAGTATTAACTGTTGGCTCTGCTAATTTAATAGTAATCCAATCATTGTCTGTTGGATTATTTGCAATGCTTGCTTCGACATGAAACTTTCCAGTAAAGCTATCTAAGCTAAACTGAACAGTGTGATTTCCGTCACCGCTTCCAAAATACCCGTCACCGGCTATTTTCTCTGTAATATACGGTAGTACTCGTTGTACATCGTATGTAATTGATGGTTGTAATATTGTGCTTCTACTGGACATACTGTATTTATCCTTACTTTAAATATCTAGTTCGTTGGGGTCTACTAAGTAGGTAATACTTTGTATACCTTCTCCTATTAATAATGTAACTATATTTAAGGTTTTTTCATCCTTTACGTAAATATTTCTACCTTCTGACAAGTACGAATCTTCTAGAAGTTCTTTTTGAAATTGTTTACTTATTTTTACACCTTTAACGTTTTGACACCAGGATCCAAACGAGGAGCAGTCTTTCCTTACAAACTTAGTTTTTACTTTGTATCTAAAGCCTTTAAAAATTGCAAGTTGATGCTTGGGATTTTTTAATAAGTATTCAGCAATTTTAGAATTTTTAGGGCCAATTAACTCTAATGCACTTTCACCTAACAGTGTCTCTACTTGCGTTAACCATGTAATATCGTTAGAAAAGATATTTAAAGTTCGACCTTCGATTCTTAAAGTAAACTCAGTAGGTGCCGTTTTAAAGATGTTTAGTAGTTTTAAAGCAAGGTGTAACTCGCTTATTGGAATCGAGTCACCTGTTCCGTAAATTCCTAATTGAGGAACACGGCCGTCACCGACGTCTTGATTCCAACTATCCAATTTGTATTTTGCATAGTTGAAATCTTTATTTCTAAATATACTAGCTACGACACAGTATACGCTTAGTCTGTACGTATACTTGCCGTAGAATAGTTTAGTAGTGTTGTTAGGATTCGACAACTGCTTCTTCCGCAATCTTTACTTTAGTGCGCAAGAATAGTGCATCATCTTTGATGTCAACTTCAACTGTTCCGCCACCTTTAAGGTCACCAAACAACAATAGTTTAGATAGTGGACGTTTAATGTCTTGATCAATAACACGCTGCAACGGTCTTGCACCCATCTTAGGATCAAAGCCTTTATCAACTAAAAAGTCAAGTGCATCATCCGTTACACTAATTGTTACATCCTTGTCGACTACTTGTTGTTTAAGTTCCAGCAAGAACTTGCCAACAATTTTCATCATTACATTTTTACCTAACTTGTCAAAAGTAATAATGCCGTCAAGTCTGTTTCTAAACTCTGGAGCAAAGAAGCGTTTGATTTCTGCATCTTCGTAATCTCTTGAGTCACTACCAAACCCGATTGTATTTTGTTCACTTGCTGCTGCACCTAAGTTAGTAGTTAGAATAAGAACTGCATTACGTGCATCTGCTACTTTACCGTTCGAACCTGTAACAAAACCATTGTCCATAATCTGTAGTAGAATTTGTGAAACATCTGGGTGTGCTTTTTCAATCTCGTCTAACAACAATACGCAGTTAGGTGTTTCTTGTAGTTTAGTAATCAACAAGCCTGCGTTTTCTTCGTGACCAACATATCCTGGAGGTGATCCAATAAACTTAGCAACTGAGTGTTTCTCCATAAACTCTGACATGTCAAAGCGTACTAATGGAATACCCAAGTGCTTGCTCAACTGTTTAGCAGTTTCAGTTTTACCACAACCTGTTGGACCCATGAATACAAAGCTACCAACTGGACGGTTTTCTGATTTTAGACCTGCTTGTGCAATATGGATCTTGTCAACGATTTGATCAATTGCTTCATCCTGGCCAAATACTTCTGCTTTCATATTCTTGTCAAGATTTGCAAGGCTTTCGCTTTCTGCTTCTTTAACAGTCTCTTCTGGAATATTAACCATCTTAGAAAGTTCGTATTGGATCTGTTCAACATCAACTACCATTGCTTCGCCAGTTGCTTCTTTCAATTTGAAGCGCGAACATGCAACGTCAAGTAAGTCAATTGCTTTATCAGGCAATTTTTTATCGTACTGATATTTGACTGAAAGTTTAACTGCCGCATCAATAGCTTCTGATGTAATAGTAACCCCGTGAAACTCTTCGTAATATTTTCTAATACCTTGTAGAATTTTTACAGTCATTTCTGAAGTAGGCTCGTCAACTGTTACACGTTGGAATCGACGCATTAATGCACGATCCTTTTCAAAGTGCTTGCGATACTCTTCCCATGTAGTTGAAGCAACAACTTTAATAGTACCTTTGCTCAGTGCCGGTTTCAACATGTTAGCAAGATCGTTTGCACTGTTGCCACCGCCTGCACCTGCACCACTAATCATGTGTGCTTCATCAATGAACATTACAGTCTTACCTTTTTTCTGCAATGCTTTTACAACCATCTTGAAGCGTTCTTCAAAGTCTCCACGGTATTTCGAACCTGCAAGCATACTACCAATATCTAGGTTGTAAACTGCATATTCTTTTAAGAATTCTGGAACAGTACCTTGTTCAATATTATATGCAAGTCCTTCTGCAATAGCAGTTTTACCAACACCCGGATCGCCTACTAGCAATACGTTGTTTTTATTACGACGACCTAATGCAAGTGCAATACTTTCAAGTTCTTCGCCTCGACCGATAACTGGATCAATTTTTCCTTTAACTACTTCCGAGTTAAGGTCTGTAGTAAAGGCATCAAGTGCCTTTTGCAAAATTGCATCTACTTCTTCGTCAATCTCGTCTTCTGAGCTAGAGTGGCTAACAAATGCTTGGAATTTGTCTTTCTCAATTCCTGCTTTTTCTAAGAAGTAATTGCCGTAGCTTTTCTTTTCATGTAGCGCACTTAGGAAAACGTCAACAATTGTAATTTCTTTACGTCCGTTAAAGAGAGTTTGTGTAAAAGCTCTATTAAGAACTCGCTCTACTCCGCTTGTCTTCTGCGGCTTGTAACGTTCTGTTCCGGGCAGGCTTTCGATCTCTTTCTTGAGGTATTGCTCAAGGTTAGTTTTAATGTATTCAACGTTTGCACCATATTCTGCTACGAGTTTAGAAAACTCTTCTTCGCACATCATAGCAAAGAGCAAGTGCTCTAGTGTTACATATTCGTGTCGAAGCTTTTGCGCATCGTCAACTGCTTTATCAAATACAATTTGTAATGCTTCGCTTGGTTCAACCATGTTGCTTATTCCTTTTCTTTAGTTTTTTTAGAGCTATATCTCTTTTTAATTTGCTTACTCGATGGGTAAAGTCTGTTCCACACAAGTGATCGAATTCGTGTAGGAAACATCGTGCATCAATACCTTGTAAAAACAATACACGTTTCTGTCCGTGAATATCAAGGTACTCTGTAGTTACGCTGTCAGGGCGTTTAATATCTAACAATAGTCCTGGGTGACTTAAACAACCTTCTGTTGCAGTGTCTAGTCCAGTTCCTACATTAATAATACTAGGATTGAATACTGCAATAGCCTCAGTATGATCAGGAATATTAGCAGGTTTAAATACAAACAATGCTTTGTTGTACTTAACTTGTGGCGCTGCTAATCCTATACCGTTAGCTTCGTACATTGTTTCAATCATTTCCTTTACCAGTTCTTTTGGATCGGGATCAGTCTCAAAGTCAAACGGCTCACAAATAGTGTTTAGCCATTCATCGGGGTATTTTACTATATTCATTTTGTGCTTCCTTTACATATTGTAACATACTTTCACCACTGTTGTCATCCACTTTCGGCACATTTAATTTTATTTTTACGTAGATATTTCCTCGTCTTCTAGTGTGCGGATTTATCAATCCATGGTCACTAATACTAAAGACTTGTCCTGGCTGACACCCCGGCGGTATAGTAAGTTGTAGAGTTTTATTTTCAAGTGTACGAATTATTTTTCGACATCCCAGCATTGCTTCGAACGGATCTATGTCGGTCATTGTTATTAAATTGTTACCTTCTCGATCCCAGCCCTTAGGGTGTCTTATGATTATTTTTATCAATAAGTCGCCTCTTGGCATTTGTCGAATTGAATTATCGCCTAGTCCTGTGTATCGCATTGTTACAGCATTTTCAATGCCAGCTGGCACTTGTACTGTTGCAGTTTGAGATATACCTGACGGTAGATTATATTCTATATCAAGTCGTTTGCCTTTTATGATATCTACTAAATCTACTTGTGCTGTGCATAATATATCTTTATTACGCATACGTCTATTTCGTCCGCCAAACATCTGATTAAACATATCGTCATAGTTTCGTCCGAATGCGTCATTAAATGTCGGTTGCGGATTGTCGTATTGTTGCTTTTTATTAGTGTCGCTTAGTGTAGCATACGCTTCTTGAATCTGTTTGAACTGTGTATCATCTCCGCCTGTTCGGTCAGGATGGTGCGCCATCGCTTGTTTGCGATATGCTTTTTTTATTTCTTCCGGAGTAGCGTTACGGCCAACGCCAAGTGTAGAATAATAGTCCATACAATTACTTATCGCATGGACTATTAGTGTTGTTACTTATTGACTACTGCTTCTTTAGCATAGAACGCTGCTACGATAGCTGCTACAGATACAAAGTATGTAGGAGCCATTCCGCCTAACGTAGTCGCTGCTTCGTTAAGTCCCATGAATACTGCTGCTACAACAGCGAATGGGTATAGTAGCATACCAAATAATGCAAACCAGGCCATTTGACGCTGTGCATCACGCATTGCATCATTGTCTTCTAAACGCTTGCGCTTGAATTCAAGATCCATTGCTGCTTCTTCTGCAGAGATGTGCCCGTCTCCGTTAGTGTCCATTTTGGCTGCTGTTTCAGCATCCATAGTTACTTGTTTACTTGCCATTTTTCTTTCCCTCTAGTTTAGCAAGACGAGCTTCTAACTCGTCAATCTTTTTAGTTACATGTGGGTATTTTTTACGCCATGCATCAGTAGGTTGCTCGAACCAAGTCAATCCCCATCTTGCAACTAAGAAGTCTAAGAATTGATCTAGTTTAGCATAGCACCAAAGCCCTGCTCTTGTATCTTTAAAATAAGCTAGAAAAGCAGCACCTGCTAGTGCGCCAAGTATACTTGTGTATATCCACAAAGTATCGCCCGTAAGTCGTTCAATTAAATCCCACATAGTAAACCCTCTCTTTTACTATGTGTATTTATTAATCTGTATTAATTATACCAGCTGGGTGTTACAGTAACTTCTGAAGCAGGCCATCGTCGTATACCTAATGCTTGCTTAGGATTGTATAAGTCATATCTTACACTGTTGCTTTGATTGCCACCAAGTATTACCCAACGATCGCTATCTAAGTGTTCGCCTATATAAAACCCAACATGCCCTTGCCATCCTTGGGTACCACGAGGAAATATAACTAAGTCGCCTTTGCGTATATCTTCAGGCTCTACAGGAACACCCCAATCTAAGAAAGCTCTTGCTGTTAACGGGTATTTGTGACCTTCATTGTTAGGAATATTATCTAACTCAAGCATAGCATTAACAAACGCTGCACACCATTCTGTACGTACAGGATCAACACCTACAACGTCTTTGAGTTGTTGTCTATCATAACGCTCGTGAAGACCGATAAATTCTTCAGCTGCAATAGAAGTTGTTTGGACTTCAGAGTCTAAGCATCCTACTAATAGTAGTGTAAAGGTTATTATTGCGAAGTGTTTGATATAACATCTTCCGGTTTGACAGCTTCTTCATAGTAAACAATGATTTGTTTTTGCTGTTCGATGTAACGCTTTAGTTCTGCAAAGTTTAAACTAAGGTTTTCGTAGTCTTTTACGCTAATAGCAATATATACAAGTTCGCCGTTTTTGTTTGTAAACTTTTCAACAAATTCGTCATAGTTTTCTGCTGTAACAACATAGATCTTAACGTCATTGATCTGCGCACCCTTGGGACGGGCAACAATAGGTACAGTAGTTTTTACTGTATTAGTTACTGTTACTACTTTGGGTTCCGGCATCATCGAGCTGCACCCCATTAGGGTCAGTAATGCTGCGGAGATCATTCCATAAGCTATTAGTCGCATCTTGCATCCTATTTTCAATCAACCCTGGCTTGCGTTGTGCCAGTGCAGTTAGGTTGTGTTTTTGTAATGTAGCACGAAGTTCATCTCCGTAACGCTCTGCTGTTTGTAAATCTTTTTGCAATGTTGCAGTTAACTCTGCGTTTCGAACTGCATCTGCTTGTAAAGTAGCAATACTTGCCTCACTGACTTGTATTGCTACTTCCATTTTTGCAACATTTGCTTGTGCTATTTCTAAATTGCTTTGTAGTCTTTTAACATACAAGTAACCCATACCTGCTGTTGCAAGTACAGTCATTACCATAGCAATTTTAATAGCATTAAACATAGTTTATCCTAGTAGTTTTTCTAGTGTCATTGGACCAGCAATACCATCAGCAGTTAAGCCGTTAGCAGTTTGCCATGCTTT